>Ga0222645_100578_pt1 | contig 19882 bp, 19 predicted proteins | sample AntAcemetagen292_FD_179881 | JGI IMG/M metagenome (GOLD analysis project Ga0222645, IMG submission 179881) | Saline water microbial communities from Ace Lake, Antarctica - #292 | ecosystem: Environmental > Aquatic > Non-marine Saline and Alkaline > Saline | place: Antarctica: Ace Lake | collected...
GAATGGGTTTATGTTGAATTTAATAGCCGGATTAGTGGCTTATTGTCTAAAAAAAGACAAACCAAGCCTTAATTTAACTGATGTAGAGCTCAATTCTATGATTATTGCTTAAGCCGATCTCAGGTTAATTAGTATTTACGAACGGATCACCAAATACAATGATGAAATCCCCCGTTTTACATTAAGAGCAATCACTCCTTTCGCCTCGTCTAGTTCCGAGCGCAGTTGCATCAAAGTGTCCACTCTATTGCGATTAATACCTATTATTACATCACCACTTTTCAAACCCATGCGAGCTGCTGGAGAGCGCGCTTCCAAATTAGAAATAACTATTCCATTTTCACCTTGCTCGGTCTCACCATTGACTAGGGTGGCTCCTTCTAAAGCAGGGTGTATTTCTTTAGCTACAACTACGTTTTGCGTGGCATCACTTAGAATGACGTTAATGTTTTCACGTTTTCCTTTTCGCAGTATAGTTAACTCTAGCTCAGCACCAGCCCCTCTACTTGCGACCTTTGCACGTAATTCTTGAAAGCTTGCTACAGCTCTGCCATCAATTTCTGTAATGATGTCACCTGCCTGGATACCGCCTTTTTCGGCCGCAGAATCTGCTTGAACTTCGCTTACAAACGCACCTTGATTAACATCGAGGTTCATCGCAACTGCTAAGCCAGAATCAATGTCTTGGCCCATAATGCCAAGTAGACCACGACGCACTTCACCAAACTCGATAATTTGGTCAACTAAACTTTTCATCATATTAGATGGAATAGCAAAACCAATCCCAACGTTTCCACCATTTGGCCCAAAAATAGCAGTATTAATACCTACTAGCTCACCGCGAAGGCTCACTAAAGCCCCGCCTGAGTTGCCTCGGTTAATCGCTGCATCAGTTTGAATAAAGTTTTCATAGCCCCCTATATTCAGGCCCGACCGCCCTAGAGCGCTGACAATACCAGAAGTCACAGTTTGGTTTAACCCAAAAGGATTACCAATTGCTACTACAAAGTCGCCTACTCTCAACTCATCCGAATTAGCAAGAGGCATAGCTATTAATTCACTGGGCTCTATTTTTAATAATGCGATGTCGCTTTGCTCATCCGCACCTAATTTTTTAGCCTTAAATTCACGACCGTCTGTTAATTTAACAATAATTTCGTCAGCATTGGCCACTACGTGATTATTTGTCACCACGTAGCCTTGCTTGGCATCAATAATGACGCCAGACCCTAACCCTTTGAAAGGCCTTTCTTGTACTTGCTCATCTGAACCACCAAAAAAATGCTTGAACATTTCAGGCACAGGTTGCCTAGACACTTGTGTACCTTCGACAGATATGCTGACGATTGCTGGCGTAGCTTGGTCCAACATAGGTGCGAGGCTAGGTATCTCATTTTTATCAGTTGAAAAAAAAGGGATTGCCGCATGAGACGCTAAACTGAACGACATGCTTGCGGTGACTATACAAAAAGCGCTAACAAAACGTTTTGCTACTTCATTCATCAATTATTATCTCCAACATCTAGATTTAAACAATATGAGGACTCCCAAAAACGCCAAAAAGTTCATTATTTGACTTCTTTAACGGGCGCTTTTTCAGTACCTGAAAACAACCCTGAACTTTGCGAAGAAAAATCTAATGGCTGTGTGCCTGAGCTAGATTTCTCGCGGGTTGGCTTTGTGTCTTTATTACGTAGGTAAGCCGTTGTATGCTCTCCAAAGTAATTAAACGAACCTTCTGGCCCAGCTTGATGACTGATAAGTAATTGTTCAAAACCTTCAACTCTCTGTTTTAATAAGGCTGATTGAACGATTAAATTATCTGCTATTTGCTTAGTTTCTTGTACATGATTTACAGCTTGCTGGTTCATTAATTCTTGAATAGTTTGTTCACTTGCTACTTTGTCTAATATGCCGCGTTCTTTTCGATTCAAAAAGTGGGCAATGAAAAAACCAATAATTACACCAACAAGCAACAACAATAATCCTACTAACCAATCCATAAATACCTCTATTTCTTTACCTATTTTCACTCACTTGGCTCTCTACTATTTTATAATTGGTAGATTAATGTCCATGAGCAATCACGCAATATTTGTTATTATACGCCCAGCATTTTTAATGCGGTCATTTTATTTGTATTCAAGTGTTAAAAACACTCAATAGCGAAAGGAAAAACACCGAAGAATGATTGAGTTCACGCCATGGCAAAAATATCAAGCTGATCTCCAAGATCCCTTATTCCAATACGATAGTGCACAAGAAAACGCGGTAAAAGAACTGCAACGTTTGTATGATGAGCTTACTCACCCTGAGCAAAAGCGTACTTGGCGCGTAAAGTTGCAGAGTAAATTTGGTAAAGGTATGAGTAAGCCTTCAATTCAGGGACTATATTTTTGGGGGGGGGTAGGACGCGGCAAAACCTACTTGGTTGATACATTTTATGAATGTTTACCTTTTAAAAGAAAAATGCGGGTCCATTTTCATCGCTTTATGCACAGAGTGCATCAAGAGATGAAAACCTTAGAAGGTCAATCTGATCCATTAAAAATTATTGCCAAGACATTTGCTAAAGAAACCAAGGTGATATGCTTTGATGAGTTTTTTGTTTCTGACATAACAGATGCCATGATTTTAGGGACCTTAATGGAAGAACTTTTTGGCCATGGAATAGTGCTAGTTGCGACTTCAAATATAGTACCAGACGAGCTTTATAGAAATGGTTTACAGCGAGCGAGATTCCTTCCAGCAATTGAATTAATCAATCAAAATACGCGTATCGTGAATGTAGACAGCGGTATAGATTATCGCCTGCGTACCTTAGAACAAGCAGAAATTTTTCATTATCCGTTAGATGAGCAAGCTAACCAAAATTTATATAAATATTTTAAACAGTTAGCTCCTGAACTTGGAACTACCGACCAAGAAATTGAAATTGCAGGTCGTATGATCGCAACTCTACATTTTGCTGATGGTGTAGTTATGTTTGATTTTCGGGCTGTCTGTGATGGCCCGCGTAGTCAAACAGACTACATGGAAATTAGCCGTGTGTATCACACAGTACTGATTGCTAATGTCCAACAAATGGGTAAAACAACAGACGACATTGCTCGTCGTTTTATTGCTATGGTAGATGAGTTTTATGAACGCAATGTTAAGTTAATCATGTCATCTGAAGTGTCTATGGAAGCACTTTATTCAGACGGTCAACTTAATTTTGAATTCAGGCGTTGTCTGAGTAGGCTAAATGAGATGCAGTCTCATGCTTATCTTGCATCACAGCATGTTCCTTAATAAAAAGACAAGTTGCCGAATGGGTTTTGTTATCTGACTTGAATATCTGTAAAATCCTGCGTATTAATCTAATCGAGCGGGTAGCTCTAGACTCGTTAGAAGTGAATAACTATTACAAGAGAATAAATCAATGGGTAGAAAATTTGAAGTGCGTAAAATCTCCATGGCTAAAACTGCTGGAGCCAAAACAAAAGTCTATTCTAAGTACGGCAAAGAAATTTACGTTTGTGCCAAAAATGGTGGAATAGATCCTCAGGCGAACCTATCTCTAAGGCGCTTGATTGAAAAAGCTAAAAAAGACCAAGTACCCAGTCATGTAATTGATAAGGCGATCGATAAAGCTGCGGGTGGGGCGGGCGAAGATTATGTGCCTGCTCGTTATGAAGGTTTTGGTCCTGGCGGATGTATGGTGATTGTTGACTGTTTAACTGATAACAACAATCGTACTATCACTGACGTTCGAAATTGTTTTACTAAAACAGGCGCTAAATTAGGTGTTGAAGGTTCAGTAGGTCACGTGTTCGATCATCAAGCAGTCTTTGCCTTCAAAGGTGATGATGAAGATGCAGTACTTGAGACGTTGATGGAAGCCGATGTTGATGTCACCGAAGTAGAGTGTGAAGAGGGAGTCGTTACTGTTTACGCGCCGCATACAGAATACAATAACACTCGTACTGCACTAACTGATGACAGCCCTGATATCGAGTTTGAAGCTGAAGAGATAACCTTTATTCCACAAACAGAGTCGATTGTTAGTGGCGATGACGTTGCTATTTTTGATAAGTTTATGGATATGTTGGAAGATTGCGACGACGTACAGCATGTTTATCATAATGCAGTCGTGGAGCGTTAAGACATATTACTGTTACAAAAAAGCTGAGTTTATGCTCAGCTTTTTTGTAACTTAGATAACTGGTTAGTGTCAGTTTCTTAAATATTTTTAAGTGTTTTAAGTATTTTAAGTGTTTTGAAACAGCTTGCAATGTGTGTAGATTTTTACATACAACTCATACCTTAGACACTTATCATTTTACCTGCTTCAAAATGCTATTGAATTTTCTGTGTTGCAACAATCTGATCGAGTAGGCCAATCATTAATTTTGTACCTGTACCAGATGCAATACCATCAAATACGTTTTCAACATTTTTTCCGTGTTGCCCGCCTGCCAGATCACTGATTGATCGAATAATCACCCAATCTACGTCATTAACAAAGCATATTTGTCCTACAGCAGCAGACTCCATTTCAGTGACTTGGGCGCTATACACCCGTTGTAACCAATGACGATATTCAGCGTTATCAAGAAATACTGAACCCGTTACACCATTCCCGCCAACTTTGATTTGAATAGGTTTTCCCGAAGGCATATTGATTGGACCGACCGCTTGCACCGCTTTTTTGGCCAGCTCAATTAACTCCGGTGTGACTGTGAAATAAGGCATGTTTCTAGGCTTGTCCCAACCTTGTTTAATCACTTCCATTTCTTCTGGATGAACATAACCAAAGTTTTCATAAGCGGGCGAGTGAGGATCTTGTCGACGTCTTTCTTTATACTTTTCGAGTGCATTTTCATAATAATCGGGTAATACAAAGCTACCGTCTTTTTTCGGATCAGGATTCACATAGACAGACTCATCATGAAAGTACCAGCGTTCTGGTACAGAAATATCCCCAGGTTGAAAGTCAGGATTAACAGCACCTGCGATCCCCATCATCACAACTCGGTCAATAGGAAAATAATCCAGTGCCATCTGCATAGTCATCGCTGCATTAGGCACGCTTATGCCTGTGGTGAATATCACCACAGGTTCGCCTTTGTAAGAGCCTAATTGGTATTTAACTCCCTTGATGGTTAGAGTTTGCTCGATTTGAGCATCCGCTAGTTGACTGAACGCTTGGTCAATAGCCTTAATTTCTGGGGCATAAGCGGCAACAATCGCTGTCCACTTATTTTTATCTGTAAATTTTTTGGGTCCATAAGCAGTTACATCTTTTGCAAAAGCGCTGTGTGCGATCAGCAATGCGCTAGAAATGATAAAGAAATGGATACTGAGTTTTTTAAACATAGTGACTTACTCGTATATGAAATATTTCAGTGCACTTTAAAAGTGCAAAAAGATAGTGAAAAGGTAGTAAAAATAGAAAAGCCGGCATTATTTAAAGCGGCTGCACCAACTTAGAGAGCTTTTTATCTCAGGCGACGAGGCATGGGAAATTCGTGCCATGAGTGGTGTATACATTCGCTAGCCCAACAATTATTTACCTATCAAGCGTAGAAACTCGTTACGGGTGGCATCGGATGTACGCATAGAGCCTAGCATCACTGAGGTGATCATAGAGGCATTTTGTTTTTGAACTCCGCGCATCATCATGCACATGTGTTTACCTTCCATAATCACACCTACACCAGTGGCGCCTGTCACCTTCTGGACTGCATCGGCAATTTGTTTGGTTAAACCTTCTTGAATTTGTAAACGTCTTGCATACATGTCTACTATGCGCGCAAATTTTGATAATCCCAATACCTTACCATTTGGTAGGTACGCAATATGACAACGTCCGATAAAAGGTAAAATATGATGTTCACACAGAGAGTAAAACTCAATATCTTGGATGATAACCATTTCATCTGTATCCGCCTCGAAAACAGCTCCGTTTACAACGCCGTCTAAATCTTTTTGATAACCATCGGTCAAAAACTGCATAGCTTTGGCTGCACGTTTGGGCGTATCTACCAGTCCACCACGACTCACGTCTTCCCCTAAGATTGAAAGAATATCTGTGTAGTGACCGGCTAATTTATCTGACATGTAATTTGACTCTTCGATGAGTGGTATGAATTGGATATGAGTATATGTTATTGAGAAAGCTCATAATTAGATTATTAATGATAACATTTTCTATGGATAGGATTAAATACCGCTGTGGTATTTATGTCTACTGAATGAAGATCTATTACTTTTAACCACATTGCTGGTCAGATTTATAGCACATACTGCTCGAGAGTAATTTTGCTTCTTTGTAGGCTTGAATGTAATCTTTACAGGACGGGTATTATTTGTATTACTCGAATACAAGGTGAATTTAAGGTACTCAATGTTCGAGGCACTCACAACTGACATCCATGTCACTTTTTATGGCTTGATTTGACTAAATTTTTATAAGGGGGTAGGGCCGTAGCAGAAACTTAAAAATATTTTACGATCGCTAAAACGATAATCCCTAAGACAATTAGCACAGGTGCCTCGTTTAAAAAGCGGTAGAAGCGTGATGAATGAGTATTTTCGTCTTTCGCAAATTTTGCTACCAACACAAATAAGTAAAAGTGATAAACATACAAAACTGTGACTAAGACTAATTTAATATGTAACCATCTGGATGCAACAAACCACTCTTTGCCATACAAACCTATCAACCACACTCCAAATACTAATGTTAATAAGGCAAAAGGCGTAACAAAATACCATAATCGCCGTTCCATTATTTTGAACTGATCTTTAACTGCTTGAATATCTGTTTGTGCATGATAAACCATCAGTCTAGGCAAATAAAATAAGCCTGACATCCAAGCAACCATGAAAAAAACATGTAACGCTTTTACCCAAAGTAAGGTCATTGTGATCCCTAGTAATTCGCTTTGTGCAGGTGATACCGGAGTGTTTTCCAGGTAATAACACCTACGATTTCTTCTGCTGTATTTGAAAATACATATACAGCGCCATATCTGTTCACTTCAAGTAAGCTATATACCTCAGCTAGGGTAGCCTGAAAGTTAATACCTTGCATCGGAGTGAAGATTAAATGCATTGTTTCAGCGTCTTTTTCTTGCTCATACTCCATGAGTGAATATGTAGTGACCCCATTTGTATCACGTGAATACAGTACTATAGTGTCGTGTTGTTCATTATCTAAAGAACTGATTAGTTGTTCGTAGCCGCTATGATGTATATTTTTTTCATCAGTTTTACTGGTTTCGTTAGTTTTGTTAGTTTCGCTGGTTTTGCTAAAGAGCTTGAATTCCTTATTCATTACAGCCAGCACACCAGTCTTTTGCAGCGATTCCATAACAGAAGAAATAGTATAAGGTAACTTTTGATAATCTAATTGCTGTGTAAAAATAGAGCTGTTGCCTAAAAACTGTGTCGAGGTTACGTACGCAGGTACTATCACAAGGATCGTCGGGAGGATCATCTCCGGACTATAAGATAATTCCATTACCGCTGACAAAGCTGCTAGCGGTGCATGAATAACCGCTGTCATCAACCCCGCCATTCCCAGTAATGAAAAGCTACCGTTTAAATGACTGGCATCATCCAAAAAAAAGCCAAGTGGAAAAGCCAGTACCACACCACTGAGCATCCCGATGACAAATACTGGACCTATCAACCCCCCAGGTATGCCGAGGCCAATAGCAAAGACAGTTAATAAGAACTTTGCTGCCACCACTCCAATAAGAAGCTGAATATTTTCATTTTGAGCAATTAAAATGTGTGTGGAATGAAAGTGTGCACCCATTGCATCGGGCAATATATATCCTACTGTACCAGTAATTAGTCCTGCAATTAGTAATCGACGCACCATATTGATACGGCTAAATCCGCTGATCACCAGCATTAATGCTCTATTAAATAAAGTGGCTAGGCAGCCTAATAAGATACCAAAAATGATTAAATATATATAAATCCAGCGACTAAAATCGTGAAATTGAATAAAAGACAGCTCTTGTGCCTCACCAAAAACAATACGTGTTAACACTGTACCGCAGGCAGCAGCAAGCATAACGGGGATGAAAATGTGGATTTTGTATTCCCGCAACACTACCTCCATAACAAAAATTACAGCTGCAAAAGGTGTATTGAATGAAGCAGAAATTCCCGCTGCAATTCCACATCCAGATAAAATACGAATGCTATTGTGTGGAAACTTCAACCACTGGCCCAAGAAACTACTACCAAACGCACCTAAGTGCACAGATGGCCCTTCACGGCCCACAGAAAAGCCGCATACTAAAGCTAAAGTACCACCAAAAAATTGATTAATAGCTGTTTTAAACGGAATGTACCCATAGTAGTGTTTGACCCTGTGTATAACAAAAGGAATACCCATACGGTAGTGTTTAAATCCTGTCAGGTAAGCAACAAGTACTATTCCTACAGCGCCTACACAAGGAAGAAAAAAACGTATATAAGACTCAAGAGCGCCAAATTCATTAACGCTGGGTAAAAATAGTGTTTGTAGCCATTCAACACTTAGACGAAACAAAATAATTAAAGAAGCGGCACAAATTCCACCCACAATGCCGACGATACACAACTGGATAGATGTGCGAGGCGTGGCAATTTCTTGTCTAAAAGCGTTGAGGTTCACAATTACAAATGGACTAATAACTGAGAGTGAAAACAGTTTATCACAAGCCTTTGTATTTTATAGATTCGATCTTTTTCGTGCTGCTAAAAAGCTATACCTCTGATACCTGGCTCAACTTTTTATGACAACTTTATGACGACTTTATGACGACTAACTTATGACGACTAACTTATGACGACTAGACAACGACATCTTACTTACTCAGAAAAGTTCTGTAGCTTCAACGAGGGCATAGATGGACTGTTTTTGCATTGAAGCACAAACTTGCTGTGTTCTAGCTTTGCTCGATTCTTACAAAGATGATTATGGTTGTTTTATAGCTAAATTTTGGAGTAGTAGGTATTTCATTCAACAACCAATGATAATACTCATTCGTAAAAAACAGCTTAAAATTTTAAGCTATAAAATAAGTAAGAGACTAAAAAAATTGATAATTTTTTATATTTTAAATCGTAATGCTTTAAAGTGCGGTGTTTTAAAGCAGTGCTGCTTGCAACTGGCCCTCTATCAATAGCTGATAACACCAGAATTAAATGAACAATGCTCTCTGATTAAGGTCTTTAATCTAGAATTTGTGTTGAATGCTCACTTCTTTTTTTTCGAATAGGTTTTGGGGCAACAAAATAAAACTACTGGTACCTTTGAAGACAATCTAAAAAAATTTGAAGGGAGCTTAGAGGTTGTCTTTATAGGCAGTCTTGACAGGCAGTAAAAGTCTCGTAACCAAACAGTACTCACAAAGAGTACTCACAAACAGTACTTGATTGACGTTTTATTACCTAACTAAGAGTAAAAAACTGATCTTTGACTTTAAACATTCTCAGGTGATTAAAGATAAAATTAGATTATCAGCAAGCTTCTAACTAAAAAAGATGCCTAGGTATACCCTCTGTGCGCACTATTGGTAAATACTATTCTTACATACTGTTTTTATGTACTATTTTCGCGTACTGCTATTTTAAATCTAGACGTAACAAATATTTTAAGTTCAGACGTAATAAAAGTGAGCTGAGCATAATATTTGATTAGGCGATTAATCCTAGTTAGGACAAGCATCACTAAGTCGGAATTAATTAGTCTTAGTGAATACTTGACCATATTAGTCAGGTACTAGATAATCTTGCTAATTAAAGTTACTTCATTTTTACTGAGGCAAGTTATGACAGTGCAAATCGCGTTACCTATTGAATTTTCTGATGCCGCTGCTAGAAAAGTTAAGACTTTAGTGGATGAAGAAGAAAATCCAAATTTAAAACTGCGGGTATACGTAACCGGTGGTGGTTGTTCTGGTTTCCAATATGGATTTACCTTCGACGAAAAGGTTAATGAAGGCGACACTACGATTGATAAAAACGAAGTGACGCTAGTGGTCGACCCTATGAGTCTACAATATTTAGTAGGCGGCGAAGTGGATTATACTGAAGGATTAGAAGGCTCTCGCTTTTTAGTCACCAACCCTAATGCTACAACCACATGTGGTTGTGGTGCTTCATTCACTGTTTAGTCACGACTTATTTTATTAGCAACAAAAAAGCCAGCTGTCGCAGCTGGCTTTTTTATAGTAGGTACTAAAAGTCTAATTATGAGTACTTTCGAATATCTTATCGGCTGAAGCAGCGACAAAACCTTGATACAAATTACCCGATGCCATGGGGTATCGCTGAGCGAATTCATAAAAACAGCTAGGTATTGTTTTCACTCCATTAGTGAATTTAACTTCTATTTTGTCTGCCATAGTTGACGACTGAGCTAATAATACTTCCGAGCCGCCCTTTATTTCGCCACCTGAAGCATTCAAAACAAAACCTGACTCTTTAAGTAAAGTATTCATCTGTTGCAGTGATTTAAAATGCTGCATGTGATTTAAACTCACCGTAAAGTGATTGGCTCTAAACCCCCAAACCGCCATCCAGGCAGCATATTCAGAATGTGCTATTAACGTGTCATATTCTTGGGTGTCGATTTGCCAATGTGTTCCTGAATATAAAAAATCATCTTTCAAAGATTGTCCATCAGCAACGTTAGCCACCATCTTTAGAATAATCTGTTGCACATCGGTAGGCATTTTTTCAACAAGTAGTTCGCTAATAAACACTTTGGGATGCAAAGCATCCGCATGCTCGAAGTGCTTAGCACGTAATTTTTTTTCAGCAAAGTCATACTGACCTTGTTCTGTGTAACCTAACGCTAGAAAATGTGCTGCAAGTTTATCTAAGTTAATTTTCTCTATATTAAAAGTACGTAACGCAATATGGTCATTAACTAACTGCTTGTTTTTATCACAATGCCCTGATTCGAACTCTTCTAACAAATCGTGTATCTTTTTTGCAGAAGGCGTAATAGTTAAATAATCTTGCCATAAATGATTAAATAAACTGTCTATTTTGTTATGCATGGCGTTAATACCCTCGTTCTATCATTAAATACTCAATCCTGGGCTTAACGTATCAGGTAGTGTTATTTTCTCTAATTCTACAGAAGCAACTGGATAAGCGCAGTAGTCTGCCGCGTAGTAAGCACTTGCTCTGTGATTACCACTATCACCAATTCCACCAAAAGGTGCTGCACCACTAGCGCCAGTAATGGGCCTATTCCAATTGACTATACCAGCACGAATGCGCTGATAAAAGTGTTGGTAATCTGCTTGGCTGTCAGCCAGTAAACCAGCCGACAAGCCGAAGCTAGTATTGTTGGCTTCATCTATGGCCTGATCAAAATCACTATAACGAATGACTTTAAGTAAAGGACCAAAATGTTCCTCATCGGGCATATCGTTGAGGATGTCAGTGACGTCAATAATACCAGGGCTAACAAAACCAGACTCAGTATCTAGATGTTTAAGTTCGACTAAGGATTTCGCACCAAGACTGATTAATTGTTGTTGTGCTTCGACCATTAAAGACGCTGCATGTTGTGAAACCATTGCGCCCATAAAAGGTTGTGCTGCAGCATCGTACATGCCAACTTGAATATTATTAGTCGCTTCAATCAATTTTTTGATAATGGCATCACCAGCCTCACCTTGTTGAATAAACAGACGACGGGCACAAGTACAACGTTGACCAGAAGTGACAAAGGCAGATTGAATAATATCGTGCACTACTGCTTTAGTATCAGCTGCGTCTTTGACTATCAATGGGTTATTTCCACCCATTTCTAAAGCTAGAATTTTACCAGGGTGCCCGGCAAATTGTTCGTGTAACAATCTTCCGGTACGCGAGCTGCCAGTAAAAAACAACCCATCTAGGCCACCATGAGAGGCCAGCGCTTTACCTGTTTCCACTTCGCCTTGAACCATGTTCAATACACCTGCTGGTAGACCCGCTTGCTGCCATAGCTCTAAGGTTTTTTGTGCTACAACAGGGGTCAGGTCACTTGGTTTAAATACAACAGTGTTACCAGCCAGTAATGCAGGAACAATATGTCCGTTTGGTAAATGTCCAGGAAAGTTATACGGTCCAAATACCGCCACTACGCCGTGAGGCTTGTGTCGAATGAATGCTTTGCCCAGTGGCATGGGGTTTTCTACTGTGCCCGTACGTTCACGGTAAGCTTTTTCAGATAAAGCAATTTTACCTATCATAGCGGCCACTTCAGTTGCCGTTTCCCACAATGGTTTACCGGTTTCTTGAGCGATAGTTAAGGCGAGCGCTGGTTTATTTTGTGCTAGCAATTCTGCAAACTTTTTCACATAAGCCAGTCGTACTTCAAACGTTAAATTACTCCAAGCAACAAAAGCTGAACGAGCAGCGCCAACAGCTGAATTGACTTGCTGTTGAGAGGCTGATTTAGCCTGCCAAATGATATTCTTTTTTGCAGGATCAATTGACTTAATGTCATGACCCAAACCTACGTACCAATCGCCAGCGATAAAATGTGTATGTGTATTCATAATTATGTCCTGAAATGAGTAGGAGCGAAGCGAATGTGGTCGCCATCACTCACACCAAGTGCAGCGGCAGCCAGTTGGCCGATAGTGGCATGTTCAGCATCAACATCGACAACAAGTGGCGTGCACACTCCGCGAAAGTCTTGCACTTTAGTATTGATGACAATAAAGGTAGGTTGCTTAGCATCGATCTCGTGGGTCACTTTAATGCGCATTCTTCTACTAGTTTGCGCACTACGTATATGTTTTAAATTTGCTTCAACGGTGGGACCTGCATCAAAAATATCCACGTAACCTCTACAGCTAAAGCCTTCTTGTTCGAGAAGTTGTAATGCTGGTTTGGTTTTATCATGCACTTTACCGATAACTGCTTGGGCCTGTTTACTTAACAGATTGACATAAATTGGATATTTAGGCATAAGCTCAGCGATGAACTGTTTTTGACCAATTCCAGTTAGGTAGTCAGCAGTAGGAAAGTCCATTGAAAAGAAATGTTCTTCTAACCATTGCCAAAAAGGTGATTGACCATTTTCGTCATTAATACCACGCATTTCGGCAATAATAGTTTCAGCAAAACGCTGTCTGTGTTCCATCATAAACAGAAAACGAAACTTGGATAGTAGTCTTCCGTTTAGACCTTCTCTGGCCATTTGTCGTAAAAATAATGTGCATATTTCAGACACACCCGTGTAGTCATTACACAGGGTGAGAATATCGACATTATTGTAAATTTTTAATTCACTAGATGCATGCACCACTTTACTTAAGTGGTAATGATAAAATGCATCGTCTAATCCAACTCCGGCAACAATACCGCTAGTACCGACCACATCTTGAGTTTCTTGATCCTGCATCACAAATAGGTAGCTTTCATCTGCAGGCTCGACTACATCTTTTGCAAATGCTTGAAGTGACTTGTCGATTTTACTTTTAAGTAAAGCTTCGTTTACTGGCAATGAAGTAAAACCAACCCCAGATTCTTTGGCAATTTCATGTAGTGACGAATAGTCGTCATGCTGGATTGGGCGAATAAATTTCATAGTTGATTATCCGTTGACTACTTTAGCCACTGCTCGTTCGAAACGTGCGAGACCTTCATGAATGTCTTCATCTGGAATAATCAAAGACGGCGCAAAACGTATAACATTAGCACCTGCAATCAAACACATTAATTGCTCATCTGCAGCAGCGACTAAAAAATCACGAGCACGGCCTGCAAAGTTTTCATTCAACGCTGCGCCTAATAATAAGCCCTTACCACGGATTTCTGCAAAACAATGGTACTGTTCATTGATTGCTTGCAACCCCTTTCGGAAAAGCTGCTCTTTATGTTTTACTCCATCTAACACTTCTGGTGTATTAACAATATCTAAAACTCTTTCGGCAATTGCACAACCTAGTGGGTTACCACCATAAGTACTACCGTGAGTCCCTATTTTTAAATGCTTGGCAATCTCAGTAGTCGTTAGCATAGCGCCAATTGGAAAGCCGCCACCTAGTGCTTTAGCTGTAGTGAGGATATCTGGTACCACACCTAGGCCCATGTAAGCATAAAGCTCACCTGTTCGACCTACACCTGATTGCACTTCGTCAAAAATGAGCAGGGCGTTGTGTTTGTCACACAAGGCGCGAACTCCTTTAACAAAATCAACAGTTGGACTGATTATACCACCTTCACCTTGTAGTGGTTCCATCATCACTGCGCAAGTCTTATCAGATATCAGTGCCTCAAAGCTAGCTAAATCATTATAATCAGCATGTTCGATAGCGCCTGGTTTAGGGCCAAAACCGTCGGAATAAGCAGTTTGTCCACCTACTGTGACGGTAAAAAAGGTACGGCCATGGAAACCTTGCTTGAAAGATATGATTTGATCTTTGTGCTCGTTGTAGTGATCAAGAGCAAAACGACGGGCTAGTTTTAATGCCGCTTCGTTGGCTTCAGCCCCAGAATTTGCAAAATAGACCTTTTCACCAAAAGTGGCATCAGTTAGCTTTTTTGCTAATCGAAGTGCTGGCTCGTTGGTCAAAACGTTGCTTAAGTGCCAAAGCTTTTCGCCTTGCTCTGTCAAAGCAGAAACAAGTTCGGGGTGGCAATGGCCTAATACGTTGACCGCAATACCTCCAGCAAAATCGATGTATTCGGTACCTGCTTGATCCCACAATCGAGAGCCTAATCCTTTTACTGGAATGATTGCTGCTGGATTGTAGTTAGGAACCATTACTTCATTAAACAAGTCGCGAGTTACATTCATAATATTGCCTTACTAGTGTCATATAGTGGTTTAAAAAAGAGCGATAGTATGACAGAAGGTTTAACACTTGTCTTTACACTCATTACAGGCAAAGCTGCGTTTTTAAAGGGGTTCACTTAGTTTTGCATGAATAGTGAATAACTATCTAATTGCTGACAATCTAGTTTTCAGCGACAGTGTCACGTAACCCAACACTGTGAGCCTACACTGATATGTCTGCTATTTTTTGTTACTTTTAAGGTATTGCATGAATATGCTTAAAATAATTATTCGTTAACTATTCTTAAGTCAAGAGAGCGTAAATCTGTTGTTTTAAGTAATTCTAAAGAGCCTTTAGGCATACCTAGGGTACGTATAAATTCCTTGGACTGCTGCAAGTCAATCAACTTATACCTTTTTAACATACGGTATTGGGCATAAGCCCTGCCTTGTTTTAACACTAGGGCTAACGGGGACATGTCTGTAGTAGGACTATTATTGGCCACTTCAGACATGGCATTAGCAATAAAGACTCTTTGCATCGCCATTTTATCAATTAACTGTGTACTAACACTGAGTGCGTGCTTATCAATTAAGTAATTAAGATATAGACCAGATGGCGTAATTCTGGTCAAAGCAGAATGCTCTTCATGCTCTTTGGAACTTTGAGTTTCTATTAGGGCTTCTCGCAATACAGTTTCAAATAATCTAAAATATAATTTTGATACCACTACTTTTCCCATGGTTTGTAACATACCCACACAAAATGCGTGATTTTGATTAACGCCCACCAAAGAAGCGATTTGCTTGCAAGAAATAGCAGTTGCTAAAGCTTCTTCCCAAATCCTCAACTTTATTTGCGGGTAGGGATCGGTGATTTGAGGCAGTGAGCGCTTAAAAGCTAGCGATGTGAGCACCACAATTAAATTTTCTATACCAAAAAAACTCAGACCCGCCCGCATAGTTTCAGCAAATACAACCTTGCCTTTGTTGTCGACACGTCGGTATTTGGATTGGTTAACGAACTTCATTAAATCATTGAAAAGCCAAGGCAGTTCAGTGGCAAGTGGTTCAATTTTAGATATGGTAGCTATTTTGAGGCCAACTAAATCGAGTAAATCTGGGAAACTTTGATTGATCCCCATAACTTTTGTATATAAGAATTCTGTGTCTTTAAGGGCCTCATCAAGGCGTTTTTCAACTTCTGCATCTACTTGTGCGGTGATGGCGTTAAGAAAACTAAGGTCAGACTTTGTATTTAAGTCCTTTTCGCGGATCGCTTGCTTTTCAACTCGGAGTAAAGATCTTGCTGTTTTACTTTGCTCAATCTCGATAACATTTAATACTGGTTGACCTTCATCGAGAGCGCCTTGTTGCGCTGTTTTTATATCTAAAAATAGCGCTCCAAAGCGCTGCTTAATTAGGTCTTCCACGTTTGTGAGTGCGCTCATTAATTATTGCATTCTTATATAATTGCTTTGAGGATTGGATTTTGAAAGTAATTATCAAGGTACGATAACGGTTAAAACTATATGTTAATGTTACATTAATGTAACAATATTTCTACGGTAGAGCAGCGATATTCTGGCTATTAATAAAATTATTTAATATGCGATGGCCAAATTCAGTTAATAAAGATTCTGGGTGAAACTGCACTCCAAAAATAGGTAAAGTTTTATGCTCAATGGCCATTATTTCTATTTCTTGAAACTTCTTTTGATGCAAAATACTCTTCTTGAATTCACTATCATTGCTACACCAGGCCGTTATTATAAAGTCATCAGGGATACTAGTACTTGCCAACACCAAAGAGTGATAACGGGTAGCGGCAAACGGCATAGAGACGTTTTCAAACAACGTGGAGTGGGAGTGGAAAATTTGTGACGTTTTACCATGTCTTACCTGCCGAGCTTTAATGACATTAGCACCAAATACTTGACCTATGGCTTGATGTCCTAGGCAAACCCCTAACATAGGTATCACACCTGCGAATACCTTAATCGCCTCCAGTGTCACTCCTGAGCTATCGGGTGTACAAGGGCCGGGAGAGAAAACTAAGTAATCAGGACTCAAAGAACGTATTTCTGCGCAATCAATTTCATCGTTGCGCACTATGACGACTGCTTGGCCCAATTCTTCAAAATAATGGGCCAAGTTATGGGTAAACGAATCATAATTATCTATTAATAGCAGCATCGTTGCACTTAACTCATGGCTGATTTACGGGCGTTTAACAAAACCCACCGCTGCATATGCTTTCGCTAGCGTGACCGCAGCACGCTGGCTGGCTTTTTCAGAGCCTATCTTCATTATCCGATTAAGCTCAGTTTGGTCATCTCTAAGAGCGTGATACTTAGCCTGAATAGGCTCGACTAATGCCACGATTGCATCGGCTACATCTGATTTTAAATGACCATACATTTTATCTTCATAACTAGGGAGCAGCGTGTCGATTGAAGTACCGGTGGCGCATGACAATAAGCTTAGTAAATTCGATACTCCGGGCTTTTCAATGGTATCAAAATAAATTCTTGCTTGATCATCAGAGTCTGTTACGGCACGTCTAATTTTCTTAGCAATCTTTTTTGGATCTTCTAACAGGCCCACAAAATTGTTAACGTTATCGTCTGATTTAGACATCTTTTTTAGTGGATCTTGTAAGCTCATCACCCGCGCGCCAAATTCAGGAATATAAGGATCGGGTATGCTGAATGTTTCGCCGTATACGTTATTAAAACGTGTTGCAATATCTCGTGCCAGTTCTAAGTGCTGTTTTTGATCCTCGCCTACAGGTACTTGATTAGCTTGGTACAACAAAATATCAGCAGCCATCAATACGGGATAAGAATATAAGCCTGCGTTGATGTTGGAGACATTTTTAGCTGACTTATCTTTGAACTGCGTCATACGGTTAAGTTCACCCATCTGGGTGTAGCAATTCATCAACCAAGCTAATTGAGCATGTTCCGGTACATGGGATTGCATAAAAACGGTGCTTTTAGCTGGGTCAATCCCACAAGCTATATACAGCGCCAATCCATCTAAACAAGACTGGTGTAGGGCTTTTGGGTCTTGTCTTACAGTGATCGCGTGCAAGTCAACTAACATATACAAGCAGTCATTATCATCTTGCATGTTGACCCACTGACGAAGTGCGCCCATATAATTACCAATGGTGAGTTGGCCTGAAGGTTGGCAGCCGCTAAGTACAATGGGTTTTGTCATGTTGATTTGTTCTACTTATACATAATGTTAAAAGAAAAATTAATTGGCCAAAGCCAATTCAGCGCGCATCTGTTGGATGACACTTTGATAGTCTACCTGCTCAAAAATAGCCGAGCCAGCTACAAACATGTCGGCACCTGCCGCTGCGATGGCACGGATATTATCGACTTTTACGCCACCGTCAATTTCTAATCGAATATCAAAACCAGATTGATCGATTAATGTACGGATAAGCCTTAGTTTGTCCAAACTTTGCGGAATAAAAGACTGTCCACCAAAGCCTGGGTTAACAGACATTAATAAAATATGATGTAATTTATGCATCACATGGTCGAGATGCTGTAAGGGAGTAGCAGGGTTGAATACCAATCCAGGCTGACAGCCAGAATCGACAATTAGCTGTAAACTTCTATCCACATGCTGTGATGCTTCAGGATGAAAGCTAATATAGTTTGCGCCTGCGTCGGCAAACTGCTTTATCATTTCATCTACAGGCTGCACCATAAGATGAACATCGATATCAGCCGTCACGCCATGCTTACGTAGTGCTTTACAAACTAGCGGGCCAATCGTTAAGTTTGGTACATAATGATTATCCATCACATCAAAATGCACCACGTCTGCACCAGCAGCCAGCACATTGTCGACTTCCTCACCCAGCTTAGTAAAGTTGGCGGACAGTATCGAAGGTGCGATTAAATATGGTTTCATAACTTTCCTTACTAATAAAAATACTATTTTACAGAAAAACCCAAGAAGACAAAAGTGTCCTTTTTGGATTAACTCTTATTAATTTGCATTTATTTTATCCATTTATACTTATTTGTATTTACCTGCATCTGTCCGTACTAACTTTGCACCAAACCGCATTAGCCCTGCACCAACTAAGTACAAACTGTACTTCTATAGTGCATTTTATAAGCCCAAAAGGTCTAAAACATTTGTTTTTGTGTAACTTACATTATGAAATAGCCAATAAAAACATAGAGATAAAATATTTTTTAAGAGCGGTATCTTATTTACTTAATTTAGGCATTAGATTTGCGTTAAATGCTTTATGAAATGGCAAGGCTATAAGATAAATAGTTCACAACACCAGCAGTACATAAGACAAGTGGCCTGCAAATTAGAGTGTTTACAAAATAAAAAAATACGCTAGAAAACCAAATATAATCATCTTAAAAATATTATAAATACAATCGGAGTATACACATGAAAACTTTAAAAATTACTGCTATTGCCGCCGCTGTATTAGTCGCATCAAGTATTAGTCAAGTGGCCTTAGCTGAAGGTAGTGTTAGCGCGAATGTAGGATTTGTTTCAGAATATCATTTCCGTGGTATTCAGCAAACTACCAGCGGCTCTGCAAGTGTAGGTTTAGATTATGGAAACGGAGGTTTTTATGCCGGCACTTGGGCTGCAGATGTGGCTGATGGCTTGGAAATAGACGTTTATGCAGGTTATGGCTTTGAATTTGATAGTGGCTTAGCTTTAGGTGCAGGGTTTACGACTTATCAGTACACAGGTGACTTTGATAGTGCTTATAATGAAGTTAACTTAACTGCTGGCTTCGGCATGATCAGTTTGGAATACTCCGTAGGTACACAAGACGGTGATAACGATTTAGACATTGTGGAAGCTGACTACACCTTCACTGGTATTTCTATAGAGAAGAACGGTTTCTCAGGTACTGTTGGACTTTGGGGTGATGAGTTCGACGGTGAATATTTTGAAGCAGCATATGCAACGGATATTGGTGGTTTTGATGTAGGTGTAGGGATCATTTTTAGCGGTTCTGATCTTGATGATGATGAAGCGATGTACTTTTCACTTAGCAAATCATTTGACCTGTAAAATTAATCTAAATCGTTAGCT
>Ga0222645_100580_pt1 | contig 19783 bp, 20 predicted proteins | sample AntAcemetagen292_FD_179881 | JGI IMG/M metagenome (GOLD analysis project Ga0222645, IMG submission 179881) | Saline water microbial communities from Ace Lake, Antarctica - #292 | ecosystem: Environmental > Aquatic > Non-marine Saline and Alkaline > Saline | place: Antarctica: Ace Lake | collected...
GGGAATAATCTAGATTTGGAACGTGATGTAGTATGTTTTGAAACTGCTTGGAAGCCATGTTGCATCTACCGTTATTAGGTTTCAGTACATTAAATATAGTTCACCAACACCAAACTGCAACACAGCCTAATACGTAAATTATATCTTACAATATTATTTCGGTTTATCAAGTGAAATGTTGCGATTATTGCATTTTTTATTTCAACTGTTAACCATCTTCAAAGTGGACCAGAGCGCTAATGACCAGTCAAATAATTTTTCCGAAACACCTTTAACTACTTTTCCATCACTTTTTTTGTTATTTTTTTTGATTTTTTTGAAAAGCTTGCCTCAACAATATTTTGTTAAGGCAAGCTCAGAAAAAAATTAATGTACCCAATGATGCTTCTGAGCTTTTGCATCAATGGCTTGTTGCGTTGCTTTAGGCATAAACAATTGGTTATTTTGTTCAAAGAAAAACGGCTTACGTTGCTTTTTACTACCGACTTCATTCATAGTTGCTGCCTCATATACACGGCCATTTAGTACTGTGTATTCAACAAACTCACTGCGGCGTATATCGCTCAGTACGTCGCCGTCTATAATCATCAAGTCAGCTATTTTTCCTACTTCGATACTGCCTATTTGTTTGTCCATGCCCAAGTGAGTTGCGCCGTCAATAGTACCGCCTCGAAGTGCTTCCCAAGGAGTAAATCCACCCTGATTCATTATCCATAATTCCCAGTGGGAGGCTAAACCTTCTCTTTGGCCATGGGCACCAATATTTACACTTACGCCTTTGTCACGCAGTGTTTTAGCATACTCAGCAACAGCGACATGGTTGTACTGATTGTCTGGTGCAGTAGGGCGTCTTATGGAACGTTTATCGACTAAAAAGCTTGGGGTATAACGCATTAAACGAGGATTTTTCCATACTTCAGTTCTATCATAAAAATATTCTTCGCCCATCATACCGCCATAAGACACAACAAATGTTGGGGTATAGCCGAACTTTGTCGCTGCCCATAAAGCCGTTAAATCATCATAACCTTTGGCAATTGGCAGTGAATGTTCAAGACCTGTATGACCATCCACTAGCATTGATATATTTTGCTGAAACTTACCGCCACCTTCTGGCACTACCATCATGCCAAGCGCTTTAGCTGCAGCTAACACTTGTTGACGAGTATCACGTCTGGGTTGGTTATAACTTTTAACTGAAATGGCTCCAGTATCTTTTAATCTTTGGATATGGAAAAGAGCATCTTCATAACTATTAATAACAGCTTTGTAACCCAGTCCTTCAGCACCGTATAATATCGTTCCTGTGGAATAAATTCTTGGTGCGACGATTTTTCCTGCACGCTGTAATTCAGCGGCCGAAAATATTTCAGTGGTATCGTTTGACGGGTCATGAATAGTCGTCACACCAAATGCTAAACTAGAATACATGCTCCAGTTTTGCTGAGGTATGATTTCATTACTGCCTTGTGAACCGTGGGCATGAGTGTCGATGAGGCCTGGCAATATAGTTTTGCCTTTGGTGTTGATAAGTAGCGCTTCATCAGGAATGGTTACATCCGCAAGCTTACCTACTTCGACAATCTTATTGTCTTTGATCAATACCACGCCGTTTTCAATTATTTCCCGCTGTCTATTGGCATCACGCATGGTCACCACAGTGCCGCCTACTAGAGCTTTGTAACCCGAAGGTTTATCTGCTTTTTGTTCAAAAGATAAGTCAATGCCCTCGCTTACTGGCTCAGGTAACTTTTCTGGAGCGTCTGCAAAAAAGGTAAAAGCATCTTTTAATTTTCGCTCATAGAAAGTGGCACCGTGATACCAACTAACGGCTTGACTATCTGCGCTCCAAGTTAGGTATTCACCGGCACGACTTGATATTTGTTTGACCGGCAAAGAAGACATTTTAGGTCCAATATTAACGCGTTTACCTGTATCTACAAAAGGGGCTACGTAGGCGTTGTATTGATGTACAAAAGCCACCCACTTTTTGTCATGAGATAAGCGATATTCAGTGACTTTATCAGCGCCGTATAAGTGTTCACGTTTATCTTCACCATTTAAATCTACACTGATTAATTGTGTTTCAGAATAATCGCTACCTGCAACCGACGTAGTTAAGTAAATGCGAGAATTGTCACCGGCAAAGTGTGGTGCCGAGCCTGAATTAGCGATACGTTTGGTTTCACCATTTTTGACATCAGCGACATATATTCCTGGTTCAACTGAGTATTTAGGGCTAAGTAGATAACCCCCTGTAACTTTGTCGTAGACTACTAATTTTCCATCAGTTGAAAAGCTAGGTTCGATGTAGTGACCAGGTACTTTTGTTAATTTTTTACCTCTGCCGCCTCGCGCTTTGATTATTCTAACGGTTCCTAAGTCTTGATCATTCCATGTGGTGTAAACAATACTTTTACCGTCATTTGAATAACGCGGGTAAAGTTCATCGTGCTCATTTTGTTTAGTTAAACGAGATGTTTTTGCTGTTTTGATGTTCTTTACATATAGCTTACCTAACGCTTGAAACAACACCGACTTTCCATCAGGAGATTTTTGTGCCCAACGCGTCATTTTGATTGGAAAACTGTCAGGAGCGACATCCACGTCAAAACGCACCGCATCAGCATAGTTAAGTTCGGCTTTGACATTGACAGGTATAGTAACTATGGACTGGTCTTTGATGGTTAATTTATGAAAGTTACCACCTGTCCAAAAAACGATATGCTTGGAATCAGGTGTCCAATCAAAGTAAGCAAAATATCCTTCTGAACCGAAGCCTTCCTGCATGTCTCTTTCAAGATCCATGTAAAGTGGCTTTTCCATACCCGTGGATAAGTCTTTAACAAAAAGTACTGTTTTTTCTTTAACTCGGCGAATAAAAGCTAAATGTTTACCATCTGGAGAAGGTGTTGGCACCACCGCGCCACCAGTACCGCTGACAAAACGTTCTTCTTCACCATTGGCTAACTCGTAACGGGTAATGGCAAAGATCCCTTTCAAAGGGTCGCGATTATAGTCAAATGTAGTACCCCCTGTTACGTCTTGTGTAAAATACAGATATTTACCATCGGGGGAAAAAGCAGGATCAGCAATGTTTTTTTGGTCTATTTTTCCGTTCACTCGTTCTTTAATGGCCAGTCCGTCACCACCGGAATGATGATAAAGCCAAATTTCACCTGCTGGAATACTGCGACTGGACATAATGCCTTTGCTCACCGCTATATATTGTCCATCAGGACTCCACTTGGGCGAATGGATTAAGTTGTTTTTTTCTGTGCTGAGTTGTTTTAAATGGGTACCGTCTTTATTCATTACCCAAAGATTTGATAGGCCGCCTCTGTCAGAGATAAACGCTACCTTTGTTCCATCAGGACTAACAGCAGGGTGAATGTTCCATGCAAAGTCTTGGGTTAATGCTCGGGCTTTGCCACCCTTTATACCTGTGATGTATATATCACCAAGCATATCGAAAACAAATTGTTTACCATCGGGGGTGACATCTAAACTTGACCAAGTTGTTTGGTTTGTGTCGATCGATACCGTTGCTAAATCAAAAGATGGGTTGAGCACATCCCAGTCTTTTTTATCTTGTGCTTCATCAGTAGATGTCTGTTCCAAACCCTGCTCGGTTTGACTAAATGCTGCACAGGAAAAGCTGAGCAATGCGGCTAAACCCGCCGCATGTAGCAGAGTCTTTTTGAGGTTTATCATATTGGTTCCCTTGAACTTTATTTGTTATTAGATTTATATTGAGACTGAGTAGTTTAGGTGAAATACATTAGCACTGTGACTAAAATGTGCAACACAGACATATTGACGATGCGTATATGTAGTAAAAACACAACATATACTACACAACACGAAGGCAACTTTAGGTATAACTTTGGGCAGATTTTTTATTCATTTGTAAAATTTTATGTTGAGCTAGATATAAAGCTATCAAACATATTTTTTAGGTTGATTTTTATCATCTAGTCCAAAAATTATGGAGTTCGCAGTCAATAATTAGGCAAACAACGGTCAAGTATGCATATGAAGACATCGGGTTAACCCGTCCCGCTAATAATTTGTATTTGCGGGATATCAGTATCACCTTTTAACACTTTTAATATGCCATCTTGAGCCAATGTTCGCATACCATCATTCATAGCCTGAGCTTTCATGTCATGTACAGAAGCCTCTTTATATACCAAAGAGCGTAATTTTGTAGTCATGGTTAACAATTCATGCACACCGGTTCTACCTTTATAGCCGCTATCACAGCACTCATCACAACCCTTACCTTTATATAACACAAGCGTTTCAGGTAAAGTAAGTTCCTCGATATACTGTTGACCATATTGGCGTTTAATAAACGCTATGTCACTTTCGCTTGCTAGGTACTTTTCCTTACAGCTGGCGCAGATAGTTCTGATCAGACGTTGCGCTAAAATACCCACACAAGCATCAGAAAAATTGACGGGATCTAGTCCTAAGTCTAACAAACGAGAAATTGTTTCTGGAGCTGAATTAGTATGTAATGTAGAAAATACTAGATGCCCAGTCAGTGATGCTTCGATACCAGCATGCGCCGCTTCTTTATCACGCATTTCACCGATTAGTATTACGTCGGGATCTGCACGTAAAAACGCCCTTAGTGCATTAGCGAATGTAAAGCCAATCTTAGGGTTGACTTGTACTTGTTGTAAGCCCGGTTGAGTTATTTCTACTGGATCTTCCGCTGTCCAAATCTTCTTTTCTGGTGTATTAATGTGTCCTAGTACGGCATGCAATGTGGTGGTTTTACCAGAGCCAGTAGGTCCGACTACTAATATTATACCATGTGGTTTTTGCACCAAATCAAGTATTTCTTTGTGGTTGTGCGGTGATAAATTTAGTTTACTCACGGGTATTGCGCCGCCTGCAGCTAGTATTCGCATCACTATACCTTCGCCAGCAATAGTTGGAATAGTTGCTACTCGAACTTCAATTAATTGCCCCAACATCTTAAAAGATAGTTTGCCATCTTGAGGTACACGTTTTTCAGCGATGTTTAGATTCGACATGATTTTAATCCGAGCAATCACCGCACTATGGTGTGATGCAGGTACTTGGGTGACGTCCCTACAGACCCCATCTATGCGCATACGTACTCGAGTAGGTGCATTTTTTTCAGGATCAATATGGATGTCTGAAGCGTTTAAACGTTTTGCATCATGTAATACACGACTAACAAGCCTGACGACCGCTGGTGCATCGTCAGACACTTCATCAGATTGAACATCAACTTCATCAGTGTCAGTAGCAATTTCATCAAGGATTCTATCCATTGCACCAAGTCCGGCTCCACCGCCTGTTACTGCACTTAAATATCGCAAAATGATATTAGGTAAACTGACTAAAATCTCATAGCTGTCTATACCTAAAACACTTTCAATTTCTATTAATAAAGTGGCATTATTAGGCTCTGCCATCAACACAATAGGGTTGTCTTTTACGTCTGCTAATACAGCTACAAGGTTACGTCTTAGATAAGAAAGGTTGAGTTTACTGTTACCTTGAAACAGACGATATTTGTTGGGTAGATAGGCTATATAGGGTACTTGAAAATGAACTGATAGCGCATTACCTAAGTCATCCTCTGGTATTCTGTGCTCAGATGTAAGACGTTGTACTAACTGCTTATTGTCATGACTTGTTTCTTGAAGTTTCTTCAGCTCTTTTTCAGTGATCAGGTTACGGTGCGCCAAATAATCAAAAGGTTGACTGGTACCACCTAACTCATAACGAAACTTTTCGCCTATTACTTTTGCAATAGCATTGGCAAGGGCAAGATCATCTTGGGTAAAAGTCGCATTTTTTTTATTAATGACTTGCATCACGCCCATCAATACACCCGAGTCGAGGATAGGAACACAAATAATATTACGTGTTAAAAAAGTTGAGCTTTTATCAAACCTATCTGCGAAATTTAAACGTTTATGTATGCTTGCTAGTTCGACTTTATTATACGGATCGTTTATAGAAAGCGGCAATTGACTCAGTGCTACATAGCCAGCAATTGACATGGGACTAATGGGAACTTTGATTTCACGGGTTTCTTTACCTGTTTTGAAACGAGCCACTAAATCCTGATGTTGCCTGCGACGCTGAAAAACACTCATACGTTGCGCATCAAATAAGCCTAATACAAAGGGCTCTAACTTGTGGTACGCGTCCACAAGAGAAGGGTACGTTTTAAGCAACTGATTAATATGATCGAGGTGTTTTTGATTAAGTTCAGAATTCATATAGTTGCTTAACTTATTTCTGGGCTATTATTTTTTCTAGTATCAAATGTTCACTATAGCTGACGGATTATGGACAGCAAATAGGCTTGAAGTAAATTACTTGCTCAAGATTTACCCTCCTGCATTTAATCAATAAGATTTCAATTAAGAAGTACAGTAGCAAGACTTCTAATTCATTTGATAAGCTTCTTTGTTAGACGGCCTCTACTGAATCTGAGCCAATATCAGCGAGCATTAGGTATTCCAACAGAAGTTCTTTTATTAATTTGTATATACCCTTTAGGTAATTATCTTATTAAATATCTGATCCAATGACTATATACTCAATTTCGCTACCGTTAGTAATGGAACTTAACCAATTGTTAAGTCAAAAATTTAAAGTAAAGGTTAGAACCTAAGCCCTTCTTACCTCATAAATAACTAGGGTATAACTGAACATTAGTACGATTAGTTTCTGCCAATTAACTCTCGTGCAGGCTAAATGATGAAACACAATATTAATCAGTTTTTATTTATTGTTTTCCAAAAAAGTATTACGCCGCGACATAAATATTACCGTGTGGAAGTAACGTATATAAGCAACGTGTAAAAAGTACATGAAAAATGTGTGGGCGGGTATTAGTGAGTCATTGACAGATAATAGTGCAATCTTTAAACATATTATTATTCTAAAACTTGTAATCTTAGAATATATAAGTATTATACTGATCAACTAGTTCTTCGGAACGTGTGTATCTGGCTAGGATAGAAGTGCTTTTACCGATATCCAATATATAACCAGATGAAATAAGGCCCTAATATTGGGTCAGCAGTTTACATGCATCCTCCTGTCAATTTGATTGACGGCGTGGGTGATTTTTTTTGTTCTTTCGGTTGGAGCTAAATCGATGCCAAATCAAAGAATTCGTATTCGTTTGAAAGCGTTTGATCACAAGTTGATCGATCAGTCTACGGCTGAAATCGTTGAAACAGCGAAGCGCACAGGCGCACAGGTTAGCGGTCCTATTCCTCTACCTACTCGTAAAGAGCGTTACACAGTACTTACTTCACCTCACGTAAATAAAGATGCACGTGATCAGTATGAAATTCGTACACACAAACGTTTAGTGGATATCATTGAACCTACTGATAAAACAGTAGATGCGTTGATGAGATTGGACTTGGCTGCCGGTGTTGATGTTCAAATCAGCCTGGGCTAACAAGAGAGGGTTTTAACATGGCGATTGGTCTTATCGGTCGTAAAGTAGGTATGACTCGCATCTTCACTGAAGATGGCGTTTCAATACCTGTGACTGTTATAGAAGCCACCCCGAATCGTGTGACTCAGTTACGTACTGATGAAACGGACGGGTACAAAGCGCTTCAAGTCACCGCTGGCGAGAAAAAAGCTAGCCGCGTTAATAAAGCTGCAGCAGGTCATTTTGCTAAAGCTGGCGTGGAAGCAGGCCGCGGTTTATGGGAGTTCCGTTTAGACAACAATGAAGGCGAAGGTATAGAAGTTGGCAGTGAAATCACTGTTGGGATCTTTGCTGAAACTAAAATGGTTGATGTCGTCGGTACTTCTAAAGGTAAAGGTTTCCAAGGTGCTATTAAGCGCTGGAACTTCAGCCACCAACGTAACACACATGGTAACTCATTGTCGCATCGTGCACCTGGTTCGATTGGTCAAAACCAATCACCTGGTAAAGTTTTCAAAGGTAAGAAAATGGCCGGTCAGATGGGTAACAAGCGTGTAACTATGCAATCTTTGGATGTAGTCAGAGTTGATACTGAGAATAACCTTTTATTAGTTAAAGGTACTGTTCCTGGTGCACCTGGTGGCGATGTCATTATCAAAGTTGCTGTCAAAGCGTAACGTCTGGGGAGTTAAGTGATGGAATTAGTATTGAAAGACGCGAATAGCGCTCTTGAAGTATCCGAAGCAACCTTTGGACGTGATTTTAACGAAGCACTAGTACATCAAGTAGTAGTTGCATTCGGTGCAGGAGCTCGTCAGGGTTCTAAAGCGCAAAAAACACGCTCTGAAGTTCGCGGTGGTGGTGCCAAGCCTTGGCGTCAAAAAGGAACAGGTCGTGCCCGTGCCGGTACAATCCGTAGTCCTATCTGGCGTTCTGGTGGTGTAACTTTCGCAGCTAAGCCACAGGATCACAGCCAAAAGGTTAACAAGAAGATGTACCGTGGTGCTATTCAAAGCATCCTTTCTGAATTGGTACGTCAAGATCGTTTAATCGTGGTTGAAAAATTTACAGTTGAGACCCCTAAAACTAAAGAATTAATTTCTAAGTTGAAAGAGTTTGAACTAAAAGATGTACTTATTGTGACATCAGAAGTTGATGAGAATTTGTTCTTGTCAGCACGTAACTTATATAAAGTTGATGTGCGTGATGTTCAGGGTATTGACCCGGTAAGTCTTATTGCATTTGAGAAAGTATTGATGACTGTTGATGCAGTTAAACAATTAGAGGAGTCGCTAGCATGATAAATGAAGAGCGTCTACTTAAGGTGCTACTAGCACCACATGTTTCTGAAAAAGCAACGCTAGCTGCTGAGACAAACAACACTGTTGTTTTAAAAGTAGCCAAAGATGCGAACAAAGAAGAAATCAAAGCGGCAGTTGAAAAATTGTTCGAAGTTGAAGTTGATTCTGTTCGTACCTTAAACGTCAAGGGTAAAGCCAAGCGTCAAGGTTCATCTTTTGGTAAGCGTAAAGACTGGAAAAAAGCCTACGTCGTGCTTAAAGAAGGTCAAAACATCGACTTTCCTGGCAGCGAAGGCTAAGAAGAGGATTAGATATGCCATTATTGAAAGCTAAGCCGACTTCAGCTGGTCGTCGTCACGTAGTTCAGGTTATTAATCCTGACTTACACAAAGGCGCACCTTATGCACCTTTGCTTGAAAAGAACAGCAAATCTGGTGGTCGTAACAACAATGGACGTATTACAGTGCGTCACATTGGTGGCGGTCACAAGCATCATTACCGTGTTATCGATTTTAAACGCAACAAAGATGGCATTCCAGCCAAAATTGAACGTTTAGAATATGATCCAAACCGTTCTGCCAACATCTGTTTGGTGTTGTATGCAGATGGTGAGCGTCGTTATATTTTGGCTCCCAAGGGTGCTAAAGCAGGCGATGCAATCCAGTCAGGTTCTGATGCTCAGATTAAAGCAGGTAATACTTTACCAATGCGTAACATTCCAGTAGGTACCACGGTACATGCTATTGAAATGAAGCCTGGTAAAGGTGCTCAAATTGCTCGTTCTGCAGGTACTTATGCACAGATATTAGCGCGTGCTGAGGGTTATGTAACTCTTCGTCTACGTTCTGGTGAAGTTCGCAGAGTATTAGCAGATTGTCGCGCCACTATTGGCGAAATCGGCAATGCAGAACACATGCTACGTTCACTTGGTAAAGCCGGTGCGAACAGATGGCGCGGTATCCGCCCAACTGTACGTGGTGTTGCCATGAACCCTGTTGATCACCCACACGGTGGTGGTGAAGGTCGTACCTCTGGTGGCCGTCATCCTGTTACACCTTGGGGCGTTCCAACTAAGGGTAAGAAGACACGTAGTAACAAGCGTACTGATAAATTAATCGTACGTCGTCGTAATAAATAACAGCGAGGATTCACCATGCCACGTTCTCTCAAGAAGGGTCCATTCATTGACCTACACTTGCTGAAGAAGGTCGAGGCTGCAGTGGAGAAAGGCGAGAAAAAACCAATAAAAACTTGGTCTCGCCGCTCTATGATCATCCCAGATATGATTGGGTTGACCATTGCGGTCCATAACGGTCGTCAACACGTCCCTGTATTTGTCAGTGACGAAATGGTCGGCCATAAATTGGGCGAATTTGCGCCAACGCGTACTTACCGTGGCCATGTCGCGGATAAGAAAGCCAAGAGATAGGAATTAGATTATGGAAGCTTTTGCTAAACATCGTCACGCTCGTACCTCTGCTCAAAAGGCTCGCTTGGTAGCAGATCAGATTCGTGGTTTACACGTTGAAAAGGCTCTTGAGGTGCTGTCTTACAGCCCTAAAAAAGGTGCCGGTCTAGTCAAGAAAGTACTAGAGTCAGCGATTGCGAACGCCGAACATAACGAAGGTGCGGATATTGACGAATTGTTAGTGTCTCAAATCTTTGTTGACGAAGGTCCAACTATGAAGCGTATTAAGCCAAGAGCCAAAGGCCGTGCTGATCGTATATTAAAGCGTAGCAGTCACATCACTGTTGTTGTGTCTGATAACTAGGAGAAAGTAATGGGACAGAAGGTACATCCTACAGGTATACGCCTGGGTATCAGCAAACCATGGACATCTACCTGGTACGCTAATACTGCAGATTATGCAGATAACCTGTTTAATGACCATCAGGTACGACAGTATCTGACTAAGGCACTTAAAACTGCTTCACTTTCGAAGATCGTTATCGAACGTCCAGCGAAAAGCATCCGTGTGACCATTCACACTGCTCGACCTGGTGTTGTTATCGGTAAAAAAGGTGAAGACGTTGAGAAGCTACGTAAGTATGTATCTAAGCTAGCCGGCGTGCCAGCTCAGATAAACATTGCTGAAGTACGCAAGCCAGAATTAGACGGACAACTTGTTGCAGACAGTATTGCTAGTCAATTAGAACGTCGGGTTATGTTCCGTCGTGCTATGAAGCGTGCAGTGCAAAATGCAATGCGAATTGGTGCTAAAGGTATCAAAGTTCAAGTAAGCGGCCGTTTAGGCGGTGCTGAGATTGCGCGTGCCGAGTGGTATCGTGAAGGGCGTGTTCCACTACACACTTTCCGTGCTGACATCGACTATGCAACGTCAGAAGCTGCGACAACTTATGGTATCATTGGCGTAAAAGTATGGATCTTCAAAGGTGAAGTATTAGGTGGCATGCCACTTACTCACGAGCAGCCAGCTGCCGCGCCTAAGAAGAAAGGCCGTGCTCCTAAGCGTGAGGGCTAATTATGTTACAACCTAAACGTATGAAGTTTCGTAAAATGCATAAAGGTCGCAACCGTGGTTATGCTACGGGCGACAGTGTGAGTTTCGGAACTTACGGACTTAAATCCGTAGGACGTGGTCGAATGACTGCGCGCCAAATCGAAGCAGCTCGTCGTGCCATGACACGTGCCGTTAAACGTCAAGGTAAAATTTGGATACGAGTTTTCCCTGACAAGCCGATTACTGAGAAGCCACTAGAAGTGCGTCAAGGTAAAGGTAAAGGTAACGTTGAATATTGGGTATGCCAAATTCAACCGGGTCGTGTGCTCTATGAAATGGAAGGTGTTCCAGAATCAGTAGCACGTGAAGCGTTTGCATTGGCCGCATCTAAGTTGCCATTTAAAACAACTTTCGTAACTCGGACGGTGATGTAATGAAAGCCACAGAACTGAAAGAAAAAAACGTAGAAGAATTGAATGCAGAGCTACTTAGCTTGCTTCGCGAACAATTCAACTTGCGTATGCAAGCGAGCACAGGTCAGCTTGAAAAAACTGACGGTCTTCGCAAAGTGCGTCGCACTATTGCGCGTGTTAAGACCATTCTGACTGAAAAGTCTGCAGCCCCAGTAGGAGCGTAAGATGACTGAACAAACTAGTCGTACAGTACAAGGTCGTGTGGTCAGCAACAAAATGGAAAAATCCATCACTGTTGTAGTAGAACGTAAAGTGAAGCACCCAATTTATGGGAAATTCATCAAACGCACTACTAAGCTACACGCACATGACGAAACTAACCAATGTAACGAAGGAGACGTAGTGATAATTCGCGAATGTCGCCCTTTGTCTAAGTCCAAAAATTGGATGTTAGTAGACGTTATTACTAAATCATAATTGATTTAGTAACCAAGATTGAAAAGGCGCTTATCTGACGATAAGCGCCTTTTTTGTTTGTTGCGAAGCCATAAATCTGTTTGCTTGAGGTGACTGAACTAACTGATAAACGCTATGAAAAATACCATATTTTACATCCATTTTTTCTTGAACTAGTAAAAGTCTTAGAACAATAAGGCACTTAAGCCTTAGTAATGTTTAATATTATTTCTTAAATCGTGTCACAAAAGAGCTTCAAAAATGAGTCGTGTAAAATAATATGTTTTAGCTATAATTGTTTTTTACAAGTTCTTATTTATTTGTTTTTGACAAACAGTCAGTAGATGAATTTTTTGATAAATAGCTCATAAATATAATTTAAGCAACACTCTTGTAGAGCGACACTTTACTTTCTAGATAAAGCTATTACAGATCTCTAATCCTTTTTTGTTACACATATCTTCGCTATACCTTGCATCCAATTACGTCATTAAATCGTTTAACTGTTAGGATTCATGATAATAATTACAACTTTAGGTAATATTATGGATCATAGTCAAAATTTGCATTTACTTAGTAAAGTAGCAGCCGGGGATAGGCAAGCATTTGAACAACTTTATAGTGCTACAAGTTCCCAGCTCTATGCTGTCAGCCTAAAAATACTAGGTAGAAAAGATCGTGCTGAAGATACTTTACAAGAGGCATTTATTCGGATTTGGCATAATGCCGGAGAATATACACCAGGTAGGGGAACGGTGCTGACCTGGATGATCAGTATTGTTCGCTATCGTGCCTTTGACCTGATCCGTTATCACAAAGTGCGTGGTGAAGAAGAGTTAGTAAGTGAAGAGTTTTCTGCTGAGGAAGAGTTACAGGTGCTATCACCAGGCCAAAAAAGCAAATTAGATTTATGCCTTAAAGAGCTTGAAATACAACAGCAGCAAGCTATTCATTTAGCATTTTTTCGTGGCCTAACCCATTTAGAGGTCACACACCATATCGAAAGTCCGTTAGGTACTACTAAAAGCCTAATTAGACGAGGTATGCAATCACTTAAAAGGTGTCTAGGATTATGAATTATCTTAATCAAGAACTTCAACATGCTTTAGCAGCTGAATACGTGCTGGGCACGTTAAGAGGACAGGCGAGGGTACGTTTTCAAAAATTACAGCTCCACCACCCTGAGCTAAAGCTGATTACCCATCAATGGGAAAATCACATCAGTAGTTTAGCCGAACAATTAAAGCCAGTGTCGCCCGATCCTATAGTATGGGATAAAGTTGTAGCGAGATTGGATGGCGTACCTCCAAAAAGTGTCATATCAAATGTGGTGAGACTAGAAAAAAGAGCTAATTGGTGGCGCAGTGCAGCTGTATTCGCTGCAGCCGCTTCAATTTTGCTGGCTGTCGTTATGTTTAATCCTCAAAGTTCCTCAATTCTTTCGCCTGAGCGCATCACTGTTGTGCAAAACGCAGAGAATAAGCCTTTGTGGTTAATAGAGGTGTTTACTCAAACTCTTGATATCAAGGCCACAGAATTAGTTGCAGCTAAAACCTTGAACGACTATCAATTATGGATGGTACCGAGCAATGGTGAGGCGCCTATATCTTTAGGATTATTACCCCAAAAAGGACAAGTATCATTAGCTAAAGTTAGCCAATTTGATTCATTAGATATAGCTGCAATAGCGGTCAGTTTAGAGCCTTTGGGTGGCTCACCTACTGGCGCCCCTTCTGAGGTGTTGTTTGTGTCTGAATTGGTTTTGCTATAATTAATTCTGACGTATAAATAATGGATTGTTTAATCTGTAGCGATTAACAAGAAAGAATCGAGGCTGTTACAGGCTCTATTAATCTGCAGTTCACAAGTCTTGGTTTTAAATGGCGGCAAGTCTGCTGCCGCCATGATATTTTCTGAGGAATGTGAACGGGAATATTCGAGCCTGTAACGGATTCTTTATAAAAGACAATGCTTCACAAACACTTTGTTTATGATCATGTTCATAATTTTAATTGAATTCAATTCTATTTTGACTCTATAAGTAACCATAATTCAGTCATAACCAGAGATACTAATAAATTTTCTTTTTCTGGTTATTTAATCTATTAACTGCATATACATTATCGTTGTAAATTTAATCATAACCGAACCAACAGTCTTATTTTGAACATTTTGTGTCCATTAACTTAGATGCTGATCTTTCAAGTACCTTTTGAAAATAGCTCTATCATTTTAGCGTTTAGGTAGCTGATATCTTCAACAACCTAAGCCTTTTACTTATCTTAACTATTTTCACCTATTTTCACCTATTTCCACTTATTTTCGTTAAGGCAGTATTAACTTATTACTGCTAAAAAAATAAAAGCACTGTTCGCTATTAATTCTATACCGATTAGGTCCCGCTTTATGTACAACAAATATTAACGCTATGTTTATTCACTCGCTCGTTCTTCATTACAATTTAATCAACGTTTGAGACTGATTGATTAGTAGATGTAATAAAATAATGCTCTACACGGTCTTCGTATGTCCGTATATGATTTTGCCTCATGTTTTAAAGCCAATGTTGAAGCTTTTTTACGAGTAAGCATACACGGATACGAACAATGGAAAGTTATGCCTACGTACTGTTTTGATAATTAACTTTTGCTAATTATTGTTAGATTAATGTTAAATTAAGTTTTTACTGCGGTCTTTAACCTGTTATGGATATAGGGCGAAGGCCTACCTAATCTTATTAAAACAATACGAGTAGAGCTTCTTTAAAATTTTTATTGAGAAAAAAACAATTTATCTGCATCCAATATAACAACTGGGTCGTTAGTTGATTCGACAGTCTTTAATAACAATAGGAAAAAAAATGAAACGTACTACTAAAACATTTGCTTTAAGCCTAATTAGTTCGGTGATTATCGCTCAATCTGCTATGGCATCTAGCCACAGAGAAGCGCCAAACATTACTCGTTTACCTACTTTAGATTCTACCGATTTCTACGCATTTAACAGTTATGAAGCAGGACGTGGTGAATTTGTCACCATGATTGCAAACTATATTCCTTTGCAAGACGCATACGGCGGTCCAAATTATTTTCCTATGGACCCAGCTGGTGTATATAGCATTCACATCGACAGTGATGGTGATGCCGTTGAAGATATGACTTTCCAATTTAGATTTGAGTCTAAGCTACCTAATGATAATCAAGGTGTAGCACTTATGATCGGTCCAGAGGGAGACCAGCGCAGCGTTAAAGTGCCTTTAGTGAACATTGGCCCTATTACTGCGGCTAATCAAGGTGCCGCTAATTTTAGCCAAAGTTATAGCGTAAATCTAGTCACTGGCCCTCAATCTACCGGTACCAGTACACCACTAACCAATAGCACATCAGGTACTACTTCTTTCGCTAAACCACTTGATTATATCGGTAATAAAACGTTTACCGATAGCGCCACCTACGCAGAGTATTCTGACAGTTTTGTTTACGACTTCGCTATTCCTGGATGTGACAGCATGGGTAAAGTTTTCGTAGGTCAACGTAAAGACGCTTTCGTTGTTAACTTAGGTAAAACCTTTGACTTGGTGAATTATGTACCTGTTGAAGGTGATAGTGCTCCTGGTGCAGGAGATGCAGGTGGATTTCCTGGTGGAATTACACAAGACAGTGCGAATGATGTTTTAGCTGACAAGAACGTCACATCTATTGCCGTTGAAATACCTAAAGTCTGCGCTACTGGTGATGGTAATGGTGTCATAGGTTCATGGACATCGGCAAGTTTGCCACAAGCACGTATTCTTAACCCTAATGCCAGCTTTGCTAATACCGAAGTCAATGGTGGTGCGCTTACACAGGTTTCACGTTTAGGTAGTCCACTAGTGAACGAATTAGTGATTGGCTTAGCAGATAAAGATACATTCAGCAGCTCACATCCTAAAGATGATGGACAATTTGCTGATTACGTCACTCATCCATCACTTCCAGAATTATTAAATATTCTGTTTAAAGATGCGGTCAATACAACGTTAGGTGCAGAAATTGAAACGTTAGCTCCTACTAACTTTCCAAGAGTGGATTTAGTTACTGCGTTTTTAACAGGTTTCCCAGGTGTTAACCAACTAGCAACTGTTACACCATCTGAAATGCTACGTTTAAACACTGCCATTGCCGCTACTGCTGCTGCTCAGCAATCACCATTTGGTGTAGTTGGAAATGATTTGGCTGGTTTCCCTAATGGTCGTCGTCCTGGTGATGATGTGGTTGATATTGCACTACGTGTGGTAATGGGACGTTTGTGTTACCCAATCCCAGTAGGCGGAGTTGATACTGACTTGGGATTATGTGCCCCTGAAGATGCAAGCGTAGGTAATGTACCGTTTACTGACGGCGCTCCTTCTGATGCTTCTATGTCGATGAGTCGTTTCCCATATCTTGCTTTGCCTATCGCTGGCTCTGAATAAGGAGAAAAACATGCATTTCACTAAAATAAATACTTATCTAGCGTTATCTATTGGTGTGTTACTAATGGGCTGTGGTTCAGATGATGGTGAGCCAATACCTGTTAATACTTCACCAGCAGCGGTATCGGTTGACCTTATTACTCAAGCTGACATAGCTATTGTTGATATGGTTTCAGGTACTGATGCCGATGGAGACCCGCTTAGCTTTTCTGTAGCAGAGGAACCTAAACTAGGTACCTTATCCCTAGATGCTGATGGGTCGTTTACTTATCAGCCCAATGCAACGGTCACTGGTACTGATAGTTTTAGTTATACTGTATCAGATGATGCTTTTGGTTCTGATACAGCCACAGTTAACATCACTATCGAAAGTCAAATAGTGAGCTTTGCAAGTTATAGCCGTTTAGTTTTTGCACAAAATGAGACCGATACCCCTTTACCAACTAATGGTCGAGACTTCACTCAGGATGTAGCCGATGCTAACGCTTATGATGATTTATTGATGACTCCGTAGCCAATCGTTATTTCAAACTCAGGACGAGACCAAAAAAATTACTATATTAGTTTTTTGTTTAGGCCATGGATGGCCGTTTTTACTGAGTAAGGTGACATGCAACCTATCCATACTATTATTCAAAACTCCATGCAACTTCAAAACAATATGATTCTTTACTTAACTATTTTTATTTTAGCGACATTGTTTAGTTTAAACAGTACAGCAGAGGTTTATCGTCCAACTGGTAATCAGATTGTAGCGAGCTGGGATACCAGCCAATCGTTAAATAACACTCGTGTTAGTTTACAAAATGTCGAGTGGCATTTGCAGCAATCTCAATATGCGGGTGCATCTAATTTACATTTACGTCAAGCCAGCATGATGTTGGACGGCCTACTGGATACCCAAGCAGACAAACCAGAATACTGGTATTACAAAGCGCGTGTTTTTGAACATCAACATCAATTTACTTCAGCGTTACAATCCTTAGATAATGCCCTAGAACTAGATGCAACATTCGTTTCTGCCTGGTTGATGAAGTCAAATGTTCTATTATTAATGGGTCAAAATGACAGGGCTAAAAAGACCTGCTTACGCCTAATAGGCATGGCTAATATTGATATTGCCTTAGCCTGCTCGCTGCAAACTGCAAAAGGTGAAGAGCAAGTCAAAGTAGCTTATACAAAATTACTACCAATAGTAAAACGTGTTCAGCACGACACTGATAATATCGCTGCTAGCAACTTGTGGTTGGTACAATTAGCAGCAGATATGGCCACTCAACTGTCCTTAATTCAAGAGTCTGCTAATTGGATGAATATTTACCCTTTAGAAAAAACGCCAATAAGTTACATGAGTCAATGGGCAGATACGCAGCTTAGCTTAGGCTATTACGACAATGTGTTAGATAAACTGGGTGATGTAGTTGAGCAAGCTGGATATCAAGACGATGCATTACTGATGCGTCTGGCTATGGCAGAAATTAAACTTGAGCAACATGCAAAGAATACAAACAACGTGTTGAAAAAGTGGCAGTTAGCTGCCAAAAACCGTGTCACATTAAGATTGCAGCGTAATGATACTTACCATGCTGCGGATTTATCACGATTTTATATTTATATTGAACCTAATGCACAACAAGCGTTGTTTTGGGCGCAACAAAATTTGACTCAAAGCCAATCCCATGAAGATCACGGATTGCTTAAAGCGGCACAAGCTATGGGTTTTGGTGCTTAAACAGCAGATGATGGTTAAGGAGAGTTAATGTGTTGTTGCGTTTATGTGGGTTGATGCTGCTGGCGAGTTTTGCGTGCTCAATACAAGCGCATCAAATGAGTACCGCTTATTTAAACTTAGATCTGTCTGCTTCTCAAGAACATAACATTCAAGGTCAATTGCAGTTGCGTTGGTTTGACGTTGATAGCCAAGTCAAGCTTGATTCTAATCTAGATGGCCAGTTGCAATGGCAAGAAGTTATCAGCCAACAATCACAAATATTAGCGTTTATTCAAGCTAATTTATCCATTCAAGCTGACCAGCAACAATGTGTATTGAAGATGCAAGACGGCTTGCGTGCCGACACCCATTTTGATGAAGGTTACTTGTCTGTTGCCTTGTTTGTTGATTGTAAAAGCCAGAGCCTTAAAGACTTAGTGATTAAGTACACCGGCATATTTGCTCAAGATCCAGAACACAAACTGATTGTTAACCTGACGGGGACAGGCTCGGATGAAACAGGGATAGCTAGCCAAGTCATATCAGTTAATCAGCAACAAGTAAAAATTGATTTACAAAGCAGTAATTGGCTTAGCGTGTTAAGTAGTTATATCTATCAAGGTATTGTGCATATTTTTATTGGTACTGATCATATTTTATTTTTGGTAGTGCTGGTGCTCACCAGCGTATTGGTATATCAAAATGGAAAATGGACAGCCAAGCTAAGTAATAGCCAAGTGATCAAAGACACTGCGTGGGTTATTACTGCTTTTACACTCGCTCATTCGATTACCCTAAGTGCTACTGCACTTGGCTGGATCGCGCCTTCTAGCCGTTGGGTTGAATTTGGTATCGCTGTTTCAATCGTACTAACGGCCTTAAATAATTTATGGCCTTTAGTCACTCGGCTTAGTTGGATTACTTTTGGATTTGGCTTATTACACGGTATGGGTTTTGCCAGCGTGCTCGGTGAATTGGGGCTAAGTCAGCAGTATACCTTGCTGTCAATTTTGGCTTTTAATATTGGTGTTGAGGCGGGACAGTTTATGATCTTGATGGCACTTTTACCCTTTTTATTCTACTGCCGTGGCAAAGTATGGTACCCCAAGTACGGGTTAAAACTGGGGTCGATATTAATCGGTATCATTGCTATTAATTGGTCAATACAGCGCTTCTAAAAAGACGGCATTAGGCACTCATCAAAGCTTTTAGAATATAAACGCTGAGAAACTCTCAGCGTTTATCACTGGAATAAATGTATAACTAACCTGAGCTCGGCTTAAGCAATAATCATAGAATTGAGCTCTACATCGGTTAAATTAAGGCTTGGTTTGTCTTTTTTTAGACAATAAGCCACTAATCCGGCTATTAAATTCAACATAAACCCATTCATACTGCGATGCCTTGAGTGCTCTATGTACGAAATGTTTTTTAATTGATCGTTAATCGTTTCAATAATATATCGTCTTGATAGCATCGCTCTGTCCCATAACGATATGGCTTTGGCCTTCATGTTTTTGCGAACGGTCGTGACTAA
>Ga0222645_100586_pt1 | contig 19717 bp, 14 predicted proteins | sample AntAcemetagen292_FD_179881 | JGI IMG/M metagenome (GOLD analysis project Ga0222645, IMG submission 179881) | Saline water microbial communities from Ace Lake, Antarctica - #292 | ecosystem: Environmental > Aquatic > Non-marine Saline and Alkaline > Saline | place: Antarctica: Ace Lake | collected...
AAGCCTGCACCCAGGCCTAAATCATATGCGGCGTCTGCAGCGTCAGGTATATGCTCTCCTCTAGGACTAGTGTCAGGCATAACCAGCATTATACCCAGTTCTGCTGCTACCCTTTGTGCCCCCGCTTTGGCAGAAAAGTTTTCGTCCGTACACGTTAAGCCACTTAACCAATACAGCACGGGAAGCTTCTTATCTGGATCGGTCATTGGTGGAATAAATACGCTGAATTGCATGTCGCATTTTAGTGTATTAGATCTGTGACTGTAACGCTTTTGCCATCCACCAAAACACTTATTCGCGCTTAGCTCAGCTAAGCTGACTGCATGCTCGGTTGCATCTGTATTTTCATCCGCCATCAGAAATGCACCACTGAACGGATAGATTTGCCCTCATGCATTAAATCAAAGGCAGTATTAATATCTTCTAATGGCATAGTATGTGTAATAAATGTATCTAATTCGAATTCGCCGTCCATATAACGTTGTACGTAGTCAGGCAGTTGGCTGCGGCCTTTTACGCCACCAAAAGCACTTCCACGCCAGACTCGCCCTGTGACAAGTTGAAATGGACGAGTGGATATTTCTTGTCCTGCACCGGCTACACCAATAATAATCGATTCACCCCAGCCTTTATGACAACACTCTAATGCTGAGCGCATCACGTTGACGTTGCCGATACACTCAAATGAATAATCTACGCCACCTTCGGTCATATCAACGATGACTTCTTGAATAGACTTGTCGTAGTCTTTAGGGTTAATAATATCTGTTGCACCTAACTGTTTGGCAATTTCAAATTTATCTTCATTGATATCAATCGCAATAATTCGTCCAGCATTAGCCATTTTAGCGCCTATCAGTACTGAAAGACCAATACCACCTAAACCAAATACTGCAACCGTGTCACCTGCTTTCACTTTAGCTGTGTTAGTGACTGCACCCATACCAGTGGTAACACCACAGCCCAATAAACAGACTTTTTCTAGAGGCGCATCTTTAGGAATTTTTGCTAAGGCAATTTCAGGGATAACAGTATGCTCAGCAAAAGTAGAGGTACCCATATAATGATAAATTGGCTGACCTTTGATAGAAAAACGGCTGCTACCGTCTGGCATGACTCCTTTACCTTGAGTGTTACGTATTGCTTGACATAGATTAGTTTTACCTGACAAGCAGTACTTACATTTTCCACACTCAGGCGTATATAAAGGGATCACGTGATCGCCTACCTCAACCAAGGTAACACCTTCGCCAATTGCTTCGACAATACCAGCCCCTTCATGGCCTAAAATAACCGGAAACAAACCTTCTGGATCATCGCCAGACAATGTGTAGGCATCAGTATGACAGACACCGGTCGCGACGATTCTGACTAATACTTCACCTTTTTGTGGTGGCGCTAAATCAACTTCTTCAATTTTTAGTGGTTCACCTGCAGCCCAAGCAACAGCTGCGCGAGTTTTAATACTTTTCATTATTAGTCCTTATTTAATTCAGTCTATCACCCAGGTTTGGGCTAATGGTGTTAAAAACAATATCCAAGTAAGCGAATACTGTCGGCTTTCCAGATCACATTGCTGATCTCATAGCCTTTAGTGCAAAGCTGCTCTTTTTTTAGTCTTTGCTGTAAGGTCTTTGCCGCTTGGTCTTCTAAATCAAGCTTGGTTTGTTTGTTGGCTTGCATAGCCAGTCTGTCAGGTCTGCCTAGCGCAAAGTCGTCGTTAGTTTTAGGTCGCTTTAGCTGTGTACGACCATCTCGCATTAATGACTCTTGAGATGTGTTTTGCCACGTAATACCGTAAACGAATTCAGTTTTTCCGCTATCAGTTAACCGAGAATCAAATTTTTCATCTGTCATTATACTAGGAGTATTACTGGCACATGCGCTGACTAACAAGCTGCTCATTAAGACTTTTAAAAAAAGAGGGTTGAACAAAAAATACTCCAGAATTATATTTGCCCACGTTCATGATAAACAGGGCCAAAGAAGATCGCAATTCGTCATCTTCGATTAAGCAAATCTATTAAATTAATACACTTGTGTGTAGTTATATAAAATGGTGGCGATTTGGATAAGTGTATTAATGTACAAATTAACACACTTTCACAGCACATTCTTACGGCATACCTTCACAACGTACTCTTTAAAGCGAACTTCTATATCATCCCCCGCTGTGTGACCCTACAGCATATCACTAATGTAGTATTGTATTATAAAGAGTATATAAAGTAGGCTTTAAACATGTTGAAAAAGTACTGAAGAAGTACTGAAGAAGTATTAGATAAGCATTAAAAAACGTCAAAGAAGTAGAGGCATGTAGCAACGTTAAATTCGGGAGTTAGCTTACAAATTTAAGCTAAAAAAGCTAGTGACTGAGTTATGTGTAGGTTATGTAGATAGGCCATGTACATGGGTTATTTGGTAGAGCATGCCAAAGTTAAGTGGGTTAACTACATTGTTCACTTCCTTGCAGAATACATGGCTGATGTCGGCTATGGTACAAAGTATGCCTATACATTAACTCAATTCAGTCATATAGGATAAAAATCACTCAATATAGGTTTATTGTATAGGTAAGGAATAGCGTTTATTGTTGTATTTACACATATTAAAATTAGGAAATGTTTATGCATCAGATTGATACTGATTACTTGATTGTTGGCACGGGCGCGCTTGGCTTATCTTTTGCGGACTCGTTACTTGAATATGGTGATGGGCATATCACTTTTGTCGATCAGCATCCCAAGCCTGGCGGGCATTGGAATGTTGCTTATCCATTTGTAACGCTACACCAGCCTAGCGCGACCTATGGGCTCAATTCGATGAGCCTTGGCGATGATCTTATGGATACGGATGGCCCCAACAAAGGTTTTTATAAGCTTGCTACAGGAACCCAAGTTCTGGGTTATTTTGAGCAAGCGATGCAGCAACGTTTTATTCCGAGCGGGCGCGTTAGTTATTACCCTATGTCGAAATATCAAGAAGGCGCTGACGGCGAACATACAATTGTGTCAAGTATCTCTGGTAAGAAAACTCGCGTAAACGTGCGCCGTAAGCTGGTTGATGGCAGCGTTTGGACCGCTTCTGTTCCTGCCACTCATAAACGCAAGTTTGATATTGCTGATGGCGTGCGTTTAACCACTCCAAGCAAACTTCCTGATGCATGGCTTACCAAAGCCAAGGTACCTGGGCATTACGTTGTTATGGGAGGAGGAAAAACGGCCATGGATGTTGCTGTTTGGCTGATACATATGGGTGTAGAAGCATCCAATATAAGTTGGGTTCGACCGCGTGAAACATGGTTGATAAACCGCGCTTCTACTCAACCTGGCGCAAAATTCGCTGCCAATAGTATTGGTTGGCAATTAGAACAAATGCGTATTGGCGCAACGGCAACCAGCGGTGACGAAATATTCTTGCATTTAGAAAAACACGGTCATATGTTCCGACTTGACCAAAGTAGCCTACCAAGCAAGTTTCATTACCCAACAATTTCTCAAGGCGAAGTCGACTTACTGAGACGAATCGAACATGTGATTAAAATTGGTCGTGTTAGTTTAATTGAACCAGGCGTTTTGCACGGGGTGAATGGCGACGCCAAAGTACCGCTTGATTCGCTATTTATTGACTGCACCGCAACTGCCGCCAAGCGCACAGCCGTATCACCAATATGGCAAGGTGAAAAGATCACACCTGCTATTTTACAAGTACCTTTGGTCTCACTCAGCGCAGCAATTGCCGGATTTATTGAGGCAACATTTGACACCAATAAAGAAAAAAACGCTCTTGCTATGCCGATACAAATGACGGACACACCTGCAGATTATCCGCAGGCGATGCTCGGTAATGTGATGAACCGAATGCTTTGGTCGAAGAACCCGGCAATCATGAGCTTCTTGAGCACCGCCCGCCTTGATCCTGCTCAAAAAACGAGGAACGCCATGGCCGATGTCAGCGAAAGTGTTCTGTATGATGCAGGTCAGATACGCAACGCAACGATTGCTGCATTACCAAACTTAAAGAAGTTGATGGCAGAAAACCACATGACCGCAGCTCACATGGCAGAGAATAAAGTAGCTGACTGAATTAACTTGGTATTAAGATTTTTTGATATTTGGGTTATTCCTTGTCAATTACGAGAGGAAAGGCCCTTCAAAATAGAATGTTAAAAAAGCTTTTCGCACCATCAAACGTTACAAGACTCACATACTCTTTACCAGCATCTACATAACATCGCTTAGTATGAGATTTTCATCTGACTTTTAATTGATTTCTGAAACTGAGTTGGACTTAAGGTGGAGCCAATAAAAGCTAAGTTGGTGCGCCTTATAAAGGGCTCATTTACTTACCTGTAAACATGTAAATAAATGGGCTATGGACATCTACTTATGAGTCTTATTTGTTTTCAGTTATTTGACCATCACTATTTGCCTATCGATAAATAACTTAAAATCTATTGTGCACTCATTACATTTCGTAAAATGCATCTACTAAAGTACCCACCTTTACTTCACTGACGACGGTACTACCATTAAGAAGCGCTTCGATGGAAGCTCTATCTTCTTCTGTGGCATTGCCGTAACGGTCTGCAGATGTGACTGAACCTTCAAATGATTCGCTATCATTATGTAGGCTGATGTAAAGATCTTTGTTGTTAACTAATTCTTCAAGGCTATTAAAAAAAAGCTCATATTCTGCTTCTGATGCTTCGGTTAACTTGAAGTTAAATTCAAAGCCTAAGATAGCCCACTCACCCAAATACATTTTTTTCTGAAGGCGTCTGTTTCTGCTTGGTTGTTGTGACATTATATTACCTGTAAAAGTTAAAATGGATTAAACCATTACTTATATCGAGAATTCTTTGCTCAAGCTCGATGCTAAGTGGTCTGCGCGCGCATACTACCAGCTTTTGCAGACTCGTATTGAAAGAAATATAGCAACTGGCAAGTATTGGGCTAGGGTGTGGAAAATGACAATATAGAGCATATTATTTTAGCTTCTAATACACTGAGCTGGAACCGAATACGCTCTTGCGAACAAATAACAAAGCTTACGAACAACACTTGTTTAAAAATGCAAGGTAGCACGATGCGCTAAGAGCCTGAAGTTAAGCTACAGCTGAATTGATAATGACTACACCAGCTATTTTCTAGCAAGTTTGCTTAGTTTCCATGAGCCGCGACTGAAAGGAAAAGATAAAGAAAAAGATAAAGAAAATAGTTAACAGTCGCCATGTAATATCGCAAAGAATGCCTAAACCACTTTGGCACCACCATGAGTATGAATTCAATAAACACCAGAATAAACTAATGATCAAAAAAATGGAAACAGGGCAAACGCAACACCCATGAAACGTATGACCCAATCTGCTACATTTTTGCTACAAGTAACACAGACTAAATTAAATTTATTAAGCTAGGCTTTTTAAGCTAGACTTTTTAAGCTAGGCACGATGCTTCTATAAAATTGCCTCATAAAATTATCACAGCATTCACCACCATGTTTCCTCCCTCTCAGTATTCTACTTTTTTTGCTGCATCCGATCTTTTAAGTCTGCAAATGGATTGTAAGTGCTAGTTTTGATTTCATCATCTTGGGTACTACCGTAGCGTACAAAACTTTCAAACTTAGTATGCTCTTCATCGTGACAATACAAACATAACAGTTCCCAATTACTACCATCGGTAGGATTATTACCATGGTTATGATCGACATGATGTACTGTTAATTCTGAAAGGTTTCTACGAGTAAATTCACGTCGACAGCGGCCGCAGATCCACGGATATATCTTGATAGCTTGTTCACGATAACCTGTCGCACGTTTGGCTATGTACTCTTGCTGTTGGGCGAAAACTTGATCGTAACTACTTGCCCCAGTTTTTTGCTTAGACATATATTTTCACTTAAAGTAACGAACCTATTTACGGAAAATATATAGTAACAGCGTTAAATCTAAGAAATTGAATTTTTACTGTGTAGCCTGATATATACCCTCTACAAACTTAAGATGATAGATTTACTAAAATACCACTAATCTTTATTTACACTGTACGAAACCAGCAGATATTAGGTAAAACGTATGCCTTTTGCTGCTAATAGCAGGCTTTACTTTCAATACTGATAAGAATGTTTTAAATGGGACTCAAAAATTCTCAGATAAACTAGCTGCTAATAATAGTTAATCTGAAAACTGCCATAATATTTTAGCTGTTCGTTTCAATTATTCATTTCAACTGCTTATTTCAATTATAAAAAATGCTTCCACATCGGTCGAAGTAACCAAAGCAATAAAAATAACATCGATGCTCCGCGTTTTTTCTTTTTCCAAAGGAAGATGAATTGCCCTCTTAAAAAATCAGCACCTAAAAATCGGTCAGCAAGCTCGATTGATTCACGAGCATTAACCACCTGTAACTCCAACAACTCACCATGCCCTAAAATTTTACGTTTGCGGCCATCAGAAACCCATTTTTCAGCTATTTCTTGAGCTCTGGTTAGCAGCTGCTCTTTTGGCACCACCCATTGTACTAAACCAACAGTAAGTGCTTCATCTGCATTTGGCCTCCAACCTTCACTTCCCAACATACGCTGCGCATTTTTTTCTCCCATTAATCTTGCAAACTGAATACTAGAACACCCTTCTGGGGTAATGCCTAAGACAGCAAAAGGTGTCGAATATGTTGATGTATCAGCAGCAATAACTGCATCGCACAACGTGGCTGAGGTCACACTGGCACCGATAGCTGGACCATTAATGGCTGCTAATATAGGCTTAGGAAATGTCAAAAACTGCTCAAATAAGTTTTTATTATGCTCAACAATCAATCTATGTAGCTTTTTAGGTGCCATCAATTTTAAAGTGCCACCTAGGTTCACTCCTGCTGAATAGTATTCTCCGGCCCCAGTGAAAATGACTGTTTTAACTTGCTCATTTTTAGCTGCACTTTTAAAGGCCATGGCAAAAGCATCCATCATCTCGGTTGTCCAGCCATTCAATTTTTTTGGCTTGTTCATCATGATGGTGGCTACACCAGCTTTAAAATAGCTTTGTATGTAAAGAGAATAATTCTCAGAGATGTTTAGATAATTCAAAAATGGCACTCTAGTCAATTTAATCGAACGATTATCACCGAGTTTTATGCATATAACTAGCGCCTTATTAAGCACGCTGTTTACTGAGCTTAAAGATAATATCAATTTTTAATGTAACGCATTCAATAAGTAGTAGAAGTTTATTCATTCCAGAAATCTGTTGGTTCAAGTAAAAGAAATATAGATACAAACCGATATTAGCTTATTTGTTTTGAAAATAATAAACATGGGTGTCATGTTAATTATCTGGGCGTTAAAAGATGGGGGGTAAAGAGTTGAGGTAGATAAACTTATGGTGATAATTTAACTTCTACTCAGAAATTTTATGGTTCATTAATGCGGTACCAATTTACAGCATTGCTGTAAGTGATTTTTTCAAAAGATTGGATACTTAATTCAGATAGTTTTGCGTAAGTATTCCATAAGTTTGCGTAGGACATTGAGAATAAACATAGTGGAAAGTTACTAGCTAACATCACTCTATTATCCCCTAGCGTAGTTACACAGTGCTGTATCAACGTGGCTGCCTGTCGAGGTTGCCATGTTCTACTCGACATTTCCCAGCCTGATAGTTTAATCGCAATATTTTCAGACTGAGCGATCTCCTGTAGATTTATGTTCCATACCTTTTTCCCGTTAATATCACTGTCAGCTGGTGGCCACCCTGCATGATTAATAATAATCCGCAGTGTTTTATGTTTATTAGCCAGTAAAATTAACTGTTCAATAGCTTGACTATCTGTCAGTGAGAGTTGGGCATCAAAGCTTAATTGATAATCTGATAACAGGGTGAAATGCTGATTGATCAATGCTGAGCTAAGTATCTGCTGAGCCTGCTCATCCAGAATATACCGAATGCCTGCTACTGATTTATATTGTTTCAGCTGCTCAATATGTTTACTAAAAGTGATGGCAGTGACATCAGCAAAAGCCACACTCTTAAACGGCAAGGTGCAGTGTTGCTCTAGCCAATCTATTTCTCGCCATGGCTGCTGATTATCAAACCCTGCTTCAATGTGCACAAATCCAGATAGTTGCTGAGGCGGCTCAAGTAATAAATCTGCTTCGATAAAACTTTTATTTATTAGATGTTTATCTGGCCAAAATGGTGAGTTTTGAGGTTTTAGCCATGCGTAATCGCCTTTTTGCAGGTTAAACAGGTGTAGATGTGGATCGATAACTTTGTTGTGCGAGTCAGTCATAGTGTCTTAGTGTCTTAGTGTCATAGCGTCAGAGTTGTTATTGCGTAGTGTAACCGCCGTCGATCACCTGCAAACTACCGGTGATAAATCGTGCCTCATCGGAGGCTAAAAAGTAGGTCAAAGCTGCCACTTCGCTAGCTTGGCCAAGGCGTCCAATAGGTTGCAGAGCTGCTTCTGCAGCGTGCACTTGGTCAATGTTGGCACCAGATTCAGCGACATAGCGATTAATGGCTTTGTGATATAGCGGGGTTTCTATGGTGCCGGGGCAGATAGCATTGGCTCTTATTTGGTATTTAGCATAATCCAAGGCTGTCGTTTTGGCCATTGAAGCCAGTGCAGCTTTGCTGATGTTATAGGCAAACGAGTTATGTTTAGCAATAAGCGCTTGATCAGATGCCATATACAGGATAACCCCGCTTTGTTGTGATTTCATCTGTGGCAACACCGCTTTAGTGGCAGCAATCGCGCCTTTCACATTTAAGCCAAATATCCGTTCAAAATCTTCTTCACTGGTATCTTCTATCGTTGCAGAGAAATGAATACCCGCATTTGAAACAAGGCAATCAATTCTGCCATACCTTTGAATAGTCTGTTGAATAGCTTGATTTACCTCAGAAGAAACTGACACATCACATTCAAGCCATTTTATGGATTTAGATTGTGTTAGGTTAGCAGTAATGTCTAGATTGATGACTGTATAGCCTTGGATACTAAATTTTTCGCATACAGCATCACCTATACCGTGACTACCGCCGGTGACAATACATACGGGTTTATCTGAGGAATGTGAAGTTATTGGATTAGACATGTGAACTTAATTTCAATTAAAAACAGCACACAAGAGTAATGCAACATCACCGGCTGACCAAGTGCAAATACATATTTTCTGCAATACTCTTGCCTAGGCCTATTGTAGAATACATCCCTAATTAATCTGCAGTTTGTAGGCTGCTGGTTTATCAAAAAACAACCTATTTTAAAAGTGAGACACTTTGTCCTTTTATATTTCCTTCTTGAAGACGTTTCTTTTAAATCTTTTTTCTAAATCTTTTTTTTTATTATTTCTATTTTTATTAACTTTGTTGAAAGTACATGCAACGGAAATCGATATTAAAGGGATTGAAGACGAACGTGTGTTAAAAAATGTCAAAGCGCACATTCAAAACTTAGATATTCCTATTGCCAGTTATCAATTCAGGCATTATCAGGAAAGCTTACAATCGAAAGTAAAGATGGCTGCACAAGTATTCGGTTATTATCAAGTGACCACAGTAGTTACTGCTCCCGATATCGCTGTAGTTCCTAATATCGCTGTAGCACCTAGTATTGCTCCCAGTAATATAGCAAAAAATAAAGATTGGACGTTACAGGTTGAATTAGGACCTATAACGCTTGTTAGGCAATTGTCTATCAAAATCACAGGGCAGGGTGCACAAGATACTGATATCCAAACTCTTCTTGGCTCTTTTGAACTCAAACAAGGTAAACCTCTGGAGCACTCAGTTTATGAGCAAGCTAAAAGTGAGCTACAAGGTCTAGCAATATCACGTGGTTACTTCGACTTTGAATTCGAAAAAAGTAATATTAAAGTATTTGAATCATTGAATGTTGCTGATATTACGCTGCATATTCACAGTGGTTTACGTTACAAATTTGGAGATTTACGCTTTGGTAACGACATTCGGTCACAAGTGTTAGTAGCGAGTTTAGCCCCATTCAAAATGGGTGATTTGTATCAGGCCAGTCAACTGGGGTTACTTAATCAAAGGCTTAAACAAACTCAATATTTTCGTCATGTGATCGTCAGACCCTTGGTAGCTCAAGCAATTGGTGCGGTTGTGCCCATTGAAGTTATCTTGATCCATAAGCCAAAAGATAATTTTGATTTGGGAATAGGTGTATCGTCTGACGTTGGCCCACGCTTTACCAGTAAGTGGAAACGTCCATGGGTAAACGAAAGTGGTCATTCTATTGGGGCTGAAGTTTATGTCTCTTCTCCCGAACAATATGTGTCTGTTGATTATAAAGTACCTTTAGAAGATGCGATCCAAAACTATCTGAGCTATCAGATTGGGTACCAAGCACAAGACGACAACGACACCCGTAGTGACAAGTGGTCGATATCTGCGACTAGGCATTGGACTGTTGAAAATTCAGACTGGCAACGTTCAGCTTTCTTAAGACTGGAGCAAGAAATATTTACTCAAGGATTAGAGCCGCAACAGACGACCCGCTTATTGACACCTGGTTTTATCTTTAGTCGACTACGCAGCAAAGGTGGCTTAGACATCAGCTGGGGTGACAAACAAACCATCACTAGTGAACTTACATCAAGATCTTTGTTGTCAGACATCAACATGTTTCGGATAACCGCTGCGTCAAAGTGGGTCAGAAGTTATGCTCAACATCGTTTTTCATGGCGTGCAGAGATTGGCGGTATAATCACTAACGACTTTGATCAAGTACCCTCAAGCTTGCGCTTTTTCACTGGTGGTGACCAAAGTATACGTGGTTTCAATTACAAAACTTTATCACCATTTGAACTCGACGCTGAAGGTAATGAGCTTTTGACAGGTGGGCAATACTTGGCGGTAGTCAGCGCTGAATATTCTTATCCTGTTGTCGACAATTGGCGCGCGGCTGTTTTTGTGGATGCAGGTAATGCCACCGCAGAGTTATTTAATGATCCCGCTATCGGTATTGGAGTTGGAGCTATATGGTACTCGCCAATTGGACCCGTCCGTTTTTACCTAGCCAAAGGTAAAAGTGATTTTGGTGAATCACGATCCTTTCATATTTCAATGGGACCTGCTTTATGAGCTCTGTATTGAATGTTCAAACTAACACTGAACAAAAACCTGAACTACAACCTGAAAAGCAGCAGTATAGGCCTAGTTTTAGCCGTAAATTTATCACTGGCATAATCAAGTTATGTTTAATAATAGTATTTATCAGCTGTCTTTTGATAGGATTTTTACTTACCCCTTGGGGTACGCAAACGTTGCTCAACACAGCCAACAGTTTAGTGGATGAGTTGGCTATTGATTATCAAAGTGGCGGTATAGGCTCTCAATTACATCTGTCTTCGGTGAAATGGCAACAGCTTAATAATCAAGTTGATATTGACAATTTGCAATTATCAATCGAGTTGTCATGTATATGGAAATTTGCATTGTGCATCGACTCAGTAAGTGCAGACAAAATGATGCTGCAAATACCAGCACCCGCTGCGTCGCCTGATATTGAAACCACTACTTCAGCTCTTACTTTGCCTTTTTTTGTTTCAATCAATAATCTTAGTTTTAATGAATTTTCACTAAAAATAGAAGATACCGTAGACATTACATGGCAAAAATTAACAGCTACATTGGACTTCTATCAGCGTCTTCGTATACAAGAAATGCAATTAGATGGGCTGAGTTTAATCACCTATGCCGCACAACCACCACAAGTCGCTATTCAATCTAAGCCCTTTGATTGGACTAAGTGGCAGTATCAGCCCATTATTCCATTACCTATTGCGCTACCACTACATTTTGAGATATTGGCATTTAATGTCTCTGACGCGAGTATACAATTGGCAGGGCAACCCCAGGTAATACTTGATAGGTTCAGCATTAAGGCCAAGGCTAGTAACAAAAAGTTGCAACTAGATGAATTGTTTATAGCGCATCAACAAGGGCAACTACTAGCAACAGGTAACATACAATTCAATGGAAATTTTGAACATATACTTTCGGTAGACGCTAGTGCGAATATTAAAACCAATGCCAGTACCAATACTAACGCCAGCGCTAACGCTAAATTGCTCGAGCAAACATCATTGCAGCTTAAATTACGCTCTTCAGGTAATATTAATGCTCTAACTGCACGGCTTGAATTAATCGAGACAGCCTTGTCTACTGCAACCCCCACCGGTGTTTCTCAAGCCAAGCCATTAAAGTTAATAGTTGATTTAGCCGCACAACCTTCTAAAGCCACCTTACCTGTAAAAATAAGACTGAATTGGAGTCAATTAGCTTGGCCTTTAATAGCTCCCCAGCTGAAATCTGAGACGGGTGTGGTTGATATTAATGGTGATTTAAACGCATTAAACATATCTATTCAGACCCTGCTTACTGGGCAGAATATACCGGATGTTAGCATCGACTTTAGTGCCGTTGCAGCGTCAACCACACAAAATAAAAGCTTAGAGTTAAATCAGTTCTTATTTAAAACATTAGATGGGCAAGTACTAAGCCAAGGCCAATTAACCTTTTCTGAGTACATCAATTGGCAAGGTAGCTCTGTGATTACGCACCTCGATCCAAGTGTTTTTTGGCCTGAACTAGTGGCAGACATTAATGCAGAAGTGCTGACTCAGGCTAACAATAGCCAGGGTGTTTGGAAAGCAAACTTAACTGAGTTAGACATCAACGGGCAGTGGCAAAATTATCCGTTAAGTGCCTCAGGAAGTGTCAATTTTCATCAAGACAGTGGTTTGCAATTACATAAGCTGCTGTTAAAAAATGCTGACAATATATTGTTATTAGACGGCGCTATATCTAAGCAACAAAAACTTGACTTAAAATTTAAGCTAGATGCTGGGGATCTATCTAACTCGTTTCCGCAACTTAGCGGATCGCTGAACTTAGCAGGTGACATAAGCGGAAGCCCTGAGCAGCCCGAAATAAGTTATGAGCTGTTAGGCAATAACTTATCAGTTGCAGAAGTGTTTGTTGAGCAAGTTACAGGTAAAGGTAATATCAAGTGGAACGAGCAAAAGCCGCTCACATTAAATCTACAGTTGACCGACATTCAAGGCATTAATAACCAAGTTAATAATGCTCAGGTAATAGTAAGTGGTGATGCCAGCGCTCACCAATTAGATGTAACAACCAGTGGACAAAATAGCAGCGTTAACTTGAGCATCCAAGGACAGCTTAACCCAACGTCTTGGCAGGGCAATTGGTTAGTTGGTGAGATTAAATCATCTTACGCAAATCTAACCTTACTCGAACCTTTTAAAATTGAGGCCGATTGGGCTAAACAGCAATATCTTATCGCTGCTCATTGTTGGCGTCACACCGAGAATGAACTGTGTATCAAAAAGGCTGAGTTTAATAAAAACACAGCGGTTTGGGATATATCTCTTAAAGAATTTGATGTTCTTTCTGTTGTGCAGCGTCTGCTGCCGGGGATACCTTCAATTAAAACCAAGAGTCGTTTAAATTTAGATATATCGGGTGACTGGGATATTAGACAGTCACCTAGTGCTAATTTAAGTGCTAGTTTAAGTGCAGCGGATTGGGTATTTAGTGAAAACAACAATCTTCAACTCACATTAGACAAAACGTCGATTGAAGCCAAGATCACCCCAAAAAATATACTGACAAACATTCAACTATCAGGTGAAAAAATTGGCAGTTTGAGTGCTAATATTCAGGGACAGTCAGGTGCGTATGCCGATCCATTAACTAGACCGATACAAGGTGAGTTACTGATCACGCGTTTTGACTTAGCAGCGCTTAAAGCATTAATCCCACAACTAGATGTGCTCCAAGGCGATATCAATGGCCAAGCACAGATTGACGGCACGCTAGGTCAACCTTTACTAAACGGTGAATTGAAGCTGGCCAATGGAGCGTTAAAGGATGAAACATTGCCTGTGGCACTCAGCGCCATTGAACAAAACATTGTTTTAAAAGGACAACGGGCTGAGTTTACAGGCAGTTATAAGCTTGGCACGGGCTTAGGTAAAATGAATGGTGATATCACTTGGATGCCAACGCTTAAAGGTCATTTACAAGTTTCAGGTGAAGAACTGGAGTTTGATTATCAAAGTCAGATCAAAGCTAAGGTTAGTCCTAATATTAATATAATGTTTGAACCTAATAACCTTGAGATAAACGGCGAAGTAACCATCCCCTATGCACGAGTAAAAGTACGTGAATTACCTAAAGGCTCAATATCACCATCAAAAGATGTCATTTTAGTAGAAAAACAAGCCGAATTAGATGCATCCCGACCAAGGCTAACACTCAATGTTTTACTAAAAGTCGACCCGCTACGCAGTAACGCCGTAAAATTAGATGCCTTTGGTTTAACAACCGACTTGCAAGGTGAGTTGAGATTACAAAATAATAAAAGTGAAATATTTGGTAGTGGCATCATGCAATTGGTGAATGGTCGTTATCGAGCTTATGGACAAAATTTGATTATTCGTGAGGGAGACATTTTATTTAATAGCACCTTAGATCGACCTTTTTTAAACATCGAGGCAGTACGCGATCCTAATTTAACTTCTAACAGCGTCATTGCTGGACTAAGAATAGAAGGTGCTGCTCAAAGCCCAACTATCAGTGTGTTTTCTGAACCTGATATGGAACAACAGCAAATTTTGTCTTACTTGCTAACTGGGCGAGGTATCGGCGAGTCTAGCGGTGATAACCAAGATACAGTTTTAACTAATGCTTTATTGTCATTAGGTCTGGGGCGAAGTGAAAATATGATCAGTAAAGTAGGTAATAAATTGGGGTTGGAAGATGTGAATTTAGATACATCGGGGCAGGGCGAAAGCACGCAACTATCGTTAACTGGCACTATCGCTCCAGGTGTTCAGTTACGTTATGGTGTGGGGGTATTTGACTCTATTTCAGAGGTAGCGATCCGCTACGAATTAATCCCAAAATTATATATTGAAGCGGTAAGTGGGGTCAGTAACGCGATTGATATTTATTATCAATTTAGTATTGAAGGTAGTCAAAACGAGCAATTCAAAGATGACTAGTCTAGCTTCATCTACTGGCCATGGAAGTAAATTTTATGTTTGATTCCTTAACTTATGCTTTGGACGTTACACTGCCCATTAGCCTCATTATTGGTTTAGGTATTGTGTTAAAACGCCAAGGCTGGATAACCGACGAGTTTGCTAAAACAGGCTCAGAGTTGGTATTTAACCTCACGTTACCCTGTTTATTATTTGTGAACATTGCGACCACAAATTTGACTGATCATTTTCCTACTTTATTAATTGTCTTTGCAGGGTGTGTGATGACGTGCGCTTTTATTATTTTCCACTTAATGGCTTACGGTATCACCGATAAATTTACTAGAGGGGCGTTTGTGCAAGGTGCCTGTCGTGGAAATATGGCTATTATAGGTTTAGCCTTATCCGTCAACGCTTTTGGAAATTCAGCTTTGGCTATCGCTTCAATGTATCTAGCTGTGTTGGTGGTACCGTTAAATATCTTTTCTATCTTGACTTTATATTATCATCAAGAAAAAGCACCTAGCGCTAAAGAGGTGGCACGCAGTGTATTGACTAACCCTTTAGCCATAGCCATTTCGTTAGCCATTATAGTGGCTTTGTTACCTATTCAAGCTCCTAAACTGGTGTTGGACACAGGTGATTATCTTGCCCGCATGACCTTACCGTTAGCATTATTATGTGTAGGTGCCACTATTCGTTTACATGAGTTTCGTTCTTCAGGCATTTTGTATTGGGCTATAAGCGGTAAGATTATTTTTATTCCTATCGTTGCCACAGTTTTGGGGTTTTATTTTGGACTAGAAGGTGTGGAACTTGGGGTGCTCTTTATGATGACGGGTGCACCCACAGCAGCGGCTGCGTATCCCATGGTTAGAAGTATTGGCGGCGATTACCATTTAACCGCCGCCATTATTGCTGGTAGTACCCTTATGTCGATTGTTAGCTCAACCCTGGGGTTATTCTTATTGCGTGAATTGCAATGGGTGTAGGCTTATTCGTCGAATATTTTCTCTTTACCCATCTGTAACGTTTTAGTCGCTAGTTGTACTTCTTTTAAGAAAGTCAGAAGCGCAAAAATCAGTAAAAATAGTGCAACGACAAACAGCGCTACTATTAATTTACTCAAATCAAACAGTAATAAATCACCTAAAAATAAAAATACGACTACAGCACATACAAACAAAGCTGAAGCAGTACACAAACCAATTGAGCGATTAATCAATTTTATCCTACGCCATAAGTTTTTTAACTCGTTTTCTGATTGTTCTAAAAAATCAGGATTTTTAATGGTGTAAACACGACGCTCCATAATACGCGCTCTATCGACAATACGTCCCAAACGCCCTGACATAACATTTAGAAAACCTGCTATGCCAGTCAACATAAAGACGGGTGCCACCACGATTTGTATAACCTGTGCAAGGTCGGTAACAGATGCTGACATAGTTATATCTCTTTATATTCTTCTATATTCTTCTATATTTTTTCAGCAGTTTCAATTTTGTACGCTGCGTTCTCGTCACTTCCTTCACTTCCTTCACTTCCTTCACTGCCTTCACTTTTTTCATTCTCATCGATCTCTTCATTTTCCTCATCGTCATCCACTTTTACCGCCCACAAATCATATTCGTTGCTATGAATGATCTGCGCCCAGATAATATCGCCTGGCTGTACATCAAATTCGTCAGTTAAGTGTACGTTACCATCAATTTCAGGTGCATCGGCATAACATCTCCCCACTGCGCCTTCTGATGTGACTTCATCAATAATGACCTGATACTCTAATCCAATTTTAGCCTGTAACTTAGCAGTGCTGATTTCAGATTGTTTTTCCATAAAGCGGTTATAACGTTGCTGTTTCAGTGCTTCGCTTACCGGATCAGGTAAAGCATTGGCTTTGGCACCGTCAACATCTGAATATTTAAAACAGCCGACACGGTCGAGTTGCGCTTCATCTAAAAAGTCTAACAGCATTTGAAAGTCTTCTTCAGTTTCACCGGGGAAACCCACAATAAAGGTTGAGCGAATAACGATATTCGGGCATACCTCACGCCATGCTTTAATACGCTCCATAGTGCGCTCGGCAGCAGCAGGTCGTTTCATCAATTTTAAAATACGTGGGCTGGCATGTTGAAAGGGAATATCCAAATAAGGTAAAATTTTACCCGCAGCCATCAGCGGCATGATTTTATCGACTGAAGGGTAGGGATAGACATAATGTAGACGCACCCAAATACCTAACTCACCGAGCTTTTCACAAAGTGATTTCATATCGGTTTTGATTGGCATACCGTCCCAAAAATCAGTTTTATTTTTCACATCCACACCATAAGCACTGGTATCTTGGGATATAACCAATAACTCTTTCACACCCGCATTTTTGAGTCTTTTGGCTTCATCTAAAATGCTGCCGATTGGGCGGCTGACTAAATCACCACGCATTGAAGGGATAATACAAAAGGTACATCTATGATTACAGCCTTCGGATATTTTTAGATAAGCATAATGACGAGGCGTCAGTTTTACGCCAATATCCGGTACTAAATTTAAAAAAGGGTTATGTTCGGGTGGAGGTAAATGTCGGTGTACTTGATTCACTACTTCTTCATAAGCATGGGGGCCAGTAATAGCCAATACATTGGGATGTATTTCACGTATTTCATTTTCTTTGATACCTAAACAACCTGTGACTATCACTTTGCCATTTTCGGCTAAAGCTTCGCCAATAGTATCCAACGATTCTTGAACAGCTGAATCAATAAATCCACAGGTATTCACAATGACCAAGTCTGAATCGTTATAAGTGGGCACTACGTCATAACCTTCAGTGCGTAATTGAGTTAAAATACGTTCTGAGTCCACTAAGTTTTTAGGGCAGCCCAAGCTAATCATACCAATCCTTCCGCCAAAGCCACTGTTTTTGGGCGATTGACTTGATTTTTGGCTTATTTGAGCTAATGCCTTAGCTGGAGCTTCTAAAGTAGTGGTTTGGATTTGATCAAATTGTTTTACAGACATATTTTTTGGCACTAAATAATTACATAATTGGTAATATTGTACAGCAAAAGACATAAATTTAGATGTTATCTTTGTTTATTTAATGCACTTAAAAGTACTGTTGTTATCAAATATTATTTTTTTACCGGCTACGCCGAATTAAGCCAGGTTTTTGTTTATTAATGGTTGGCGTACTTTTTTACTCTTACTGACTGCGACACTAAAACTAAACAAAGTATCTCGCACTAGTACCTTGCGAACACAAAGACAAGCAAAAGAGTTCGCAGTAGCATAGTGCGACACTAAAACTGCACAAAGTATCTCGCACTAGTACCTTGCGAACATAAAACCAAGCAAAAGAGTTCGCAGTAGCATAGTGCGACACTAAAACAGCAAAAAACAGTTCGCTAGTGACAGATCAAAAACACCTAGTACACTTCAATAAAGAAAGACCTGGCTATATTCCTGCGAAGCAGGGGAAACTACTAGATTAAGGCTTGTTTGTTAACGCTTTTATTAGCTCAGATTGCTCTATCATCATTTTCTTCATCTCAATCATTTCTTGTTTAAGCTTATCGACTTCTGAAAGCTCAGCTCTCACGCTAGAGAGATTATTTGAATGATCAGACCAGCCGCCATTCATAACTTCAGTCGTTGGACGCGCACGAGAAGAATAAGCACTACGAACATGCTTTAATCCTGCGTTAACGAGTGCTTCATCATATTTTTTTTGAATTGGCTTTATAAGCTCATCTATCAAGCTAATATCTTTTGAAAACTCAATAAACTCTTTTGAATGTTCACTGTGATTTTTCTGCTCAACAACTAAAGTTCTTCGTTCATTTTTTAAATCAAAAAGTTCGTAATAGATAATCTCATGATCTAACTTTCCAATTAAAAGCTTTTTAATATTTTCTTCAGCTTCTGTTATACGTTCTTGATAAATAATAATTTTTTCAGTTTTATTCATGCCTGGTCTGCCTGGACCAGTATGCGAGGATTCAAAATCTTTGTCATCTTCAGCTTTGATTTCATCAATCTGTCTTTGCGTTCGTCTTATGTACTTTCTAATGTGCAAAACTTCATCTTTCGCTTTGCGACCAGCTCGATCTGACTTTTTGAATTCAATGATCTCTTGGTCAGAAATCGGCTCACATCCTTCGCTAAGCTCAACTTGTCTATATTCACTTAATGCTTCGCTGTATTCGTTTAAAGCGCGTGATTGAATCAGTGATAGCTTGAGAGGAGGCCTGCCCATCTTTTTATCACTTTTAAAAAATTGAACTTCTTTATCTGTATGCTCATCTGCAAATTCAGCTGTCAAATTGTATTGATGCTTCCAATAAAAACGACTCGCTTTTGATTTTGCTTTGTCAATCTCAGATAGTTTTTTGCGACCCGCCATTTGATTTCCTTTAAATATATAAAATTCAATGATTTATCTAATTTCAATGTGGGAAAGTATATCATAAATATAAGCTAATGTAAATATTAAGCAATCATTAAAGACACCAACATTGTCATCAGTGACATCAACATTGTCATCAGTGACACCAACGTTGTCATCAGTGACATTTTTAAGGACCCGTTTTAAGTTGTTATAAATAAGTACTTCAAATTATTATAGAAACACTTAAATCTTATCTAAATACGTTATTGACATTAAATTACTTTC
>Ga0222645_100587_pt1 | contig 19706 bp, 25 predicted proteins | sample AntAcemetagen292_FD_179881 | JGI IMG/M metagenome (GOLD analysis project Ga0222645, IMG submission 179881) | Saline water microbial communities from Ace Lake, Antarctica - #292 | ecosystem: Environmental > Aquatic > Non-marine Saline and Alkaline > Saline | place: Antarctica: Ace Lake | collected...
CGAACCGCGGACCCGATGCGTCAGACACCGCGATCAGCACCCCCCAAGTCGGCGTACCGCTGATGTAACCGCGCGTGCCGTCAATCGGGTCAAGCACCCACGTCAGGCCGGATGTGCCCGCCTTGGTGCCCAATTCTTCGCCCAGAATGCCGTCATCGGGGCGCTCGACATCCAAAATGGCCCGCATCGCGGCTTCTGCTGCGCGGTCTGCTTGGGTGACCGGATCAAACAGGGTATCTGGTGCGGATTTATCATCAGCGACCAACCCGGTATCGCGAAAAAGGCGCAGTGTTTCGATACGGGCCGTGTCTGCCAGCATATGCGCGACACGGATCAAATCTGACTGTATGGCCGGATCGATTTCTTGCATTGCCGCCCCTCACGTTAGTGTTAAGGATTTAGCGGTAGCGCGGTGAGGGGCCGCTGGTCAAGCAAGCTTAGGCTGCTTCACTCAGGACGCGAGCCAGATCAAACAGGCGGCGGCGCTGGTTTTCAGGAATGGCATAATATGACCGCAGCAAGTCCAATGCTTCTTTGTCCGTCAAAACATCACGCGGCACATCACCCTTGGCGGCTTGCGCCATCGCATCTTCCAGACCTTCGAAAAAGAATGACACCGTCACGCCCAGCACATTGGCGATATCCCACAGGCGCGATGCGCTAACACGGTTCATGCCGGTTTCATATTTCTGGATCTGCTGAAATTTAATACCCACAGCCTGCGCAAGTTGCTGTTGTGTCGTCCCGTTCATCCAACGGCGTTGGCGAATACGTTTCCCGACATGAACGTCAACTGGATGTTTCATAACTTTAATCCCTATTTGGTGATTGCGCCCTGACAACATCAAAGAATATTGCATTTCACGTCGCGCATTCAGATTTCTACAACGGTCTTCGACCTCTGGCCACTAACACGCAACGGTTGCAGCGCCTGACCTGACCTAAAGGATAGGTAAAAAGCTAAAATCTTACTTACGAAACCGTTTTTTATCGACAGAACATAAAATATCGGTCACGTGACGAGACAAGTTTCTCGTACATTCATACCCTGGAGTGAGCCATGCAAGCCTATCAAGTGAGTGGATTCGCGGCTGATCCTGCTCTCGTTACGATTGAACAACCTTCCCCGTCCCAAGGCGAGGTTCTTTTGCGTATTCACGCATGTGGGCTGAATTTTGCCGATCTGCTGATGGCGAAAGGCACCTATCAAGACACGCCAACGCCACCCTTTACACTGGGAATGGAGGTCTGCGGCACGGTCGTTGCCGTCGGCCCCGATGTGTCAGCCCCCGCTGTCGGCACGCGTGTCGCGGTGTTTGGCGGGGCGGGTGGATTGGCGCAATACGGTGTTTTTCCTGCAAAAAACTGTTCCACTGTGCCAGAAACGATGGGCGCGGACGTGGCCGCAGGGTTTTACGTTGCTTACGGCACATCCCATCTGGCGCTTACAGATCGGGCGCGGCTGAAAAAAGGCGAAACTCTTTTGGTGCTGGGCGCATCAGGTGGCGTGGGCCTGACAGCCGTTGAAATCGGCAAGGCGCTGGGCGCGCGCGTTATTGCCGTTGCACGCGGCACGGATAAGCTTGCGGTTGCAAAATCTGTGGGCGCAGACCACCTGATTGACAGCACAAAAGGTGACTTTACCGATGCCGTAAAGGCGCTGGGCGGTGTTGATGTGGTTTTCGATCCGGTTGGCGGTACAGGGTTCAAATCTGCGCTGCGTGCTTGCAACCCCAAGGCGCGTATTGTCGTCATCGGGTTCGCAAGCGGGGACATTCCGCCAGTGCCTGCCAACATCATTTTGGTCAAAAACATCGACGTCTTGGGGTTCTATTGGGGGGGGTACCTGACGTTCGCACCAGAGCTGGTTATGAACAGCATCAAGGCGCTTATGGAGATGTATGTTGCGGGGAATTTGCGGCCCCACATCAGCCACCGCCTCCCGCTTTCGCATGCTAGTGATGCGCTGGACTTGCTGCGATCACGCAAATCCACCGGCAAAGTCGTTGTCACGGTTGACACCACCCCTCCTGCTCACACGGCGATTTAGGCTGCTACCACCTGTGGCGGCCACACCGGATTTGGGCCGCATGATGCATTGGCGCACCCTGTCGGGTAAGTCCCGGCGCATTGGCACCGTTACCTTTCCGTAACCATGCAGTGCGACATTCCGGCACAGAAACACCGATTTATGCAGGATTAATGCGTTGATCCCCTTGAAATAAGAAGGCGATCTGCCAATATCTGCGTCAAGGTTGCCGATGATGGCACCCATGCGTTTACTGGAGGTCTTAGATGGCTCAACATGATACAATCCGCGCGGGTGGTAACGTCCGCACAGCAGAAATTGATGTCGGGCTTCGCGCCCATATGAACAAAATCTACGGTACAATGTCCGTAGGCCTTTTGTTGACGTTTGCCGCCGCTTGGGCCGTTGGCAATAACGCAGCGATGATGCAAACACTGTTCACGGGCTTCACACGCTACATCGTTATGTTCGCCCCGTTGATTATGGTGTTCGCGTTTGGTGCGATGATCAACCGTCTGTCCGCCGCCGGCGCGCAGCTGTTCTTTTATGCATTCTCCGCCGTGATGGGTGTGTCTATCAGTTATATCTTCGCGGTATTCACAGGCGTTTCTGTCGCACAGACATTCCTCGTCACAGCGATCGCTTTTGCGGGTCTGTCGATCTGGGGCTACACAACCCAGAAAGATATTTCTGCGTGGGGTAGCTTTTTGATTATGGGTGTTATCGGCTTGATCGTTGCAAGCATTGCAAACATTTGGCTACAATCTGGCGCTATCGGGTTTGCCGTTTCTGCGCTTGGTGTGCTGATTTTCGCAGGCCTTACCGCCTATGACACACAGCGCTTGAAAACCGAATATGTGGCGCATGCTGCACAAAGCGATAGCGAATGGTTGGGCAAAGCCGCAATCATGGGCGCATTGAGCCTATATCTTAACTTTATCAACATGTTCATGTTCCTGCTGTCCTTCATGGGCAACCGCGAATAATCTGGGATCTGCTTTTGCAAATCAACACGGGGCTGGTGGAAACACCGGCCCTTTTTCGTTAACCGATAATCCTTACAGGCACAGCAGTTCAGCACGGGCATGCGCAAGACGACAAGATGATCTATACGATCAGAGGCACCGTCATGGTTTATGACGGAAGCCGTGTCAGGCCAGCGACATCAAAGGCAGGCCACCTTCTGGACAATCGAGCCAATACAAGGGCGCGGTATCTGGCCATCAGTGCGCAGTCGCCTACCAAAGTTGCCGCCTATCCCCATCTTGAACGTGTCGTGTGTATCCACAGCGCCAGAGATCACCGCACAGACCGCTGACCAACCCGCAATGGCACCACGTTCAACAGACCCTATCAAACGCACCCTGACGAACGCAAAAAGGCCGCGCATTTCTGCACGACCTTCTCAAATTTTCGAGAGAGGCGATCAGTTACTTGATCTTGCCTTCTTTGTATTCAACATGCTTACGAACAACTGGATCGTACTTACGCACAACCATCTTTTCAGTCATCGTGCGGGCGTTTTTCTTGGTTACGTAAAAATGGCCAGTCCCCGCAGTGGAGTTCAGGCGGATTTTGATGGTGGTAGGCTTCGCCATGTCTCATCACTTTCTTGGGTTCGGCCACGCAACGCGCACAGCACATGAATATCTAACTAACACGCCTTTTACCCGCGCCGTGGTCCGAGTCAACCGCAAAGCGGTTAAAACTGTCGCACAGGCTGCCCCAAGCCCAGAATATTTGTGCGGGTGGTCTATAAGCCGGATTTTGTCTAGGGTGTTACCACCCCGAGATGATCATTCATCTGGACCGATTGTTACCAACCGGCCTCTAGCTGCCAACCCGGGTCTCTGTGGTCCAAGCACCCACGCCGACGATCGGCACGAGACCCCTATTTGGCATTGCTCCCGGCGGGGCTTGCCATGCCGTCCGTGTTGCCACGTCCGCGGTGGGCTCTTACCCCACCTTTTCACCGTTACCCCCATATAGAAGGCAGTTTGTTCTCTGTGGCGCTTTCCCTAGGGTTACCCCCGCCGGGTGTTACCCGGCACCGTGCTTTTCCTGGAGTCCGGACTTTCCTCGAAATGTTGCCATCCCGCGATCACCCGACCACCCGCGCATTTCGCTTATGTGGTGGGCAGGTCTGCGTCAACGGGAAATCGTTGCGCCAGATCGGTCAGCAACGCCATATCGTACAGATCAAGCGGGCCTGTTGCATGCGGGCGGTAATGCAGGCGAAAACAATGCAGCATCACGTCATCGTCATCCGTGGCCGTAAACCCTGCGCGGTACATCAACGGCAAGAACTGGTCTAGCGGGGCGGAATCAACGGGCACAGGCCAGACAGCCATCCCCAGCCACGCCAGCCGTTGCCAGTCAAACCGCGCACCGGGATCAACTTTACGCCCCGGTGCCATGTCGGAATGGCCAATCACGCGATGTGCAGGAATATTCCAACGGGTCATGATACCTGCAATCAAATCGCAAAGTGCGTCCATTAACGGGGCCGCAAAGGGTGAAAAGCCGTCATTGGACAATTCAATCCCGATCGACGCAGAATTCACATCCTCGCACGCCCCCCATGATCCGCGCCCCGCATGCCACGCCCGCATATTTTCGGCCACAAGCGACAGGATTTGCCCGTCAGGCGCAATCAGATAATGGGCGGACACAGCATTGTCAGGATTACATAATGTGCGACAAGCGGCGGCTGTGTCGGGCATTGCGGTATAGTGGATCACGATTATCGACGGGGTCATCCCACCCTTGCGCGGCCCAAAGTTAGGCGACGGATGGGTCAGGCTGGTCAGTTGCCCGCAACCGTTTTGAACGGTGCAGGATCCCATCCACAGGCAAACCCGTCACCGTCAGGGTCAATGCCTTTGCGGTCGCGTGTCGGGCCGCCATTGGCCAGAAAATCACGCTGCGCCGCGTCAGGGGACGCAAATTTTACGCAATTTCGCTCAAACCGGCCCTTTGTCGCGAAAATTGATCGCGAATACCATTCCTGACCTTTGCGATTGGGTGCATTCAATGCGTATTCCACAATGTTGGGTCCGGTATTGCCGGTGCGTGTGGGCAATGCCGTTGGCTGGATTTCTTCACGCACTGCGGCTTGCGCGGCGCGGCGCTCTGCGTCGGATTCAATTGTTTCACGGCCCGCGACCGCATCAAAGCTTTGTTCGTCCGAAATACCTACATTGCCGTTTGCCAGAACAGGGGCTGCATTGGTCGGTGATGCAGCAATCCCGCCTTCCGCACGATCGCCCATTGCGGACATCGGCGCACCAACCGGTTGATTTTGGCCAATTCCGGCCGCCGCCAGATCAGACGCACCAATCGCGCCGGTTTGCACAGCAGAAGGTGCGCCAAACGTTGTGCTGCCCGACCCTGCAAGCGATGCGTCACGCTGCGCACGTGCCATTGCAAATTCCGCTTCAGTGTTAAATCCGGGCCCTGCGTTACTCGCAGGCACAGGTGGTGTGCAGCCCTGAAGCAAGACCATTCCAACAACAGCAAAACCAAGCGTTTTCACAACAATCACCTATTCCAAATTATACGTTTTGTGGGCCTTACCACCACTTTTGCGGTTTGGCCACAAATCCGGCAGCCTGTTCCAGCGTATAGGCGACATTTAGCAGATCACCCTCTTCCCACGGACGGCCGATCAATTGTAAGCCAAGCGGCAAACCATCCGCATCAAGTCCCGCTGGCACCGCAATACCGGGCAGACCGGCAAGATTCACGGTCACAGTAAACACATCGTTCAGATACATCTGGATAGGATCAGCGTTTTTCATCGCACCAAGACCAAACGCAGCGGACGGTGTCGCGGGCGTTAGAATGGCATCGACACCGCTGGCGAATACCTGATCAAAGTCGCGCTTGATCAAGGTCCGGACCTTGCGGGCACGGTTGTAGTACGCATCGTAAAAACCGGCGGACAATACATATGTGCCAATCATGACGCGGCGCTGTACTTCCGGCCCGAACCCTTCGGCGCGGGTTTTTTCATACATTTCGGTAATGCCGTCACCCGCCGCCAGTTTGGCGCGGTGGCCAAAGCGCACACCGTCATAGCGCGCAAGGTTTGACGATGCCTCTGCAGGGGCAATCACATAATAGGCCGGCAGGGCATATTTGGTGTGGGGCAGCGAAATTTCGCGAATGACAGCGCCTGCATCCTTAAGCATCGACGTGCCATCGTCCCACAATTTTTCAATCGCTGCAGACATGCCATCCATGCGGTATTCTTTGGGAATTCCGATGACTTTGCCTTTGATGTCGCCCGTCAATGCAGCTTCAAAATCAGGCACAGGCATATCCATGCTGGTGCTGTCTTTGGGGTCGTGGCCGCACATCGCAGCAAGCATGATGGCCGCATCACGGACGTCTTTGGTCATTGGGCCTGCTTGGTCCAAGGACGACGCAAACGCCACAACCCCCCAACGCGACACGCGGCCATACGTGGGCTTGATGCCTGTGATGCCGGTAAATGCGGCTGGCTGACGAATGGACCCCCCCGTGTCGGTGCCCGTGGCGCCAAGGCATAAATCGGCTGCAACAGCCGCCGCAGATCCGCCTGATGATCCACCCGGTGTCAATTGGCGATCATCAATTTTCCATGGGCTGACCGCGTTGCCATAAACGGATGTTTCATTCGACGATCCCATGGCAAATTCGTCCATGTTCAGCTTGCCGAGCATCACGGCACCTGCATCGAACAGCTGCGTGGTTACAGTGGATTCGTATTCCGGTTTGAACCCGTCAAGAATACCCGATGCGGCCTGTGACGGCACACCTTTGGTACAAAACAGATCCTTGATGCCCAGCGGAATACCGCACATATCAGGCGCATCCCCTGCCTTGATCCGGATATCGGCCGCAGCGGCTTGTGCTTTTGCAATGTCGGGCGTGTGGTGGACAAACGCGTTCAACGCGCCGGCCCCGTCGATTGCACCCAGATAGGCATTGGTCAGTTCGGCAGATGAAACATCACCTTTGCGCAATGCGTCACGGGCCGATGCGATGGTCAGTTTGGACAGATCAGTCATTATTCAACCACCTTTGGTACGGCAAAAAACCCTTCGCGGGCATCGGGGGCGTTTTTCATCACGGCGACCTGCTGGTTTCCGTCCATTACAACATCTGCACGGCGCTTTAATCGTTGCGGAGTGACCGATGTCATCGGCGCGATGCCGTCCACATCGACTTCGTTCAACTGTTCGATAAAGCCCAGAATCGCAGAAAACTCCTGCGCCAATGCGGGCAATGCGTCATCTTCGACCTTAATACGGGCCAATTTGGCAACGCGGCGGGCGGTTTCAGTGTCAATTGACATGGTTTAGCCTCCTGGCGGGGGTAGGTTTCGATTTGCGTTTACCCCCGTCACAGCCCCCCCGCAAGGGTGCCGCAGCACGACAGACCCGTCACCGCCGTTTCGCAAAGAAATCGCGCAACAGGTCTTGCGCCGCAGTGGCCCCGATACCGTCGTAAACGTCGGGCTTATGGTGGCATTGCGCATGGGAAAACATGCGCGGCCCTTGCGCAACGCCCCCCGATTTGGGGTCTGATGCGCCGTAATACAGCCGCTTGATCCGCGCATGGGATATCGCTGCGGCACACATCGGACATGGCTCGAGTGTGACATAAAGATCATAACCCACCAGCCGGTCCTGCCCGATCACAGCACACGCAGCACGGATCACCAGCATTTCGGCGTGGGCTGTCGGGTCATTGTCGGCGCGGGTCCGGTTGCCCGCACGCGCAACAATGCCTTGCGGCCCCACAATGACAGCGCCCACCGGCACCTCGCCGCGGTCACGCGCCGCAATTGCCTCGGCCATGGCCGCATCCATGTAGCTGGTAAATGTCATAGGTTTTCATGCCTTATCCGCACGATCCCTTGCAACCCCCCAATTGCACACCCAAGATGTCCCCATGTCTGACGAGATTCATAATCCGGCTTTTGTTGCGGCCCTTTTTGACCGCTGCGCTGCGCGCTACAGACGCTGGAGCACGATTGCGTCGCTGGGGCTGGTCGGGCTGTGGCGCCGCCAGTGTGTGGACCGTTTGCGCGGGCAGGCCCAGATCGCCCGCATTCAGGGCGGCCGTGTTGCAAAACATACCACCCGCACGCCCCAAGTGATTGATTTTATGTCAGGAACAGGTGGCGTCTGGCCCGATATTCTGGCGGCGTATCCACGTGCAACCATCACCGCTGTCGACATCTGCGCGCAGATGCACGCACGCGCTATCGACCACATGCACCCCAAAATGACACCGCATATCACCCATGTCCAAGCCAACGCGCTGGACCTTGATTTGGGCGCAAGCACTGCGGATATGGTGGTGTCCACATTCGGGTTAAAAACACTTGATCCAGACCAGCAAACCATCATGGCCTACCGCATTGCACGCGTGTTGCGCGGTGGCGGATGTTTTTGTCTGATCGAGGCATCCGACCCCAAAGGCTGGGTGCTGCGCCCAGTTTACCGTGCCTATCTTGATCACGCATTCCCCTTGATCGAACGGGTATTTTCACACGGCGCACAAGATTTCAGCATGATCGGCTGCTACACTGCAAAGTTTGGCAGTTGCAGCCATATGGCCGATGCGTTGCGTGATGCGGGGCTGACTGTCACATTCAAACGCCATTTTTTCGGCTGCGCCACATCCGTTGCAGGCACAAAGCCGATTGCGCCGGACGTCCCCGCGCCGTAAGGCATGATATATGACCAATGATACACCCAAGGGCGATCGCATCGCCAAAGTTTTGTCCCGTGCAGGGATCGCATCGCGCCGCACATCCGAACGGATGATCGAAGAAGGCCGCGTATCCGTCAATGGCAAGACGATCATTTCGCCCGCGCTGAACATTACCGCCGACGACAAGGTTGTGGTGGATGGCAAGCGCGTTGGCGCCCCTGATCCCGCACGCATCTGGCTTTATCACAAACCCGCCGGTCTGGTGACATCGGAGCGTGATGAAAAAGACCGCGACACCGTGTTTGAGGCATTGCCCGAAGACATGCCGCGCGTGATGTCGATTGGCCGGTTGGACATCAACTCTGAAGGGTTGTTGCTGTTAACCAATGACGGCGAAGTCAAAAGAAAACTGGAACTGCCATCAACAGGCTGGTTGCGCCGGTACCGCGTACGTATCAACGGATCGGTTTCCGAGGCACGGTTGGACGAATTGCGTGCAGGCATTACCGTGGATGGCATCAGGTATCTGCCGATGGTCGTCACATTTGACCGGCAACAAGGTGCCAACGCATGGCTGACGGTGTCGATCCGCGAAGGCAAAAACCGCGAAATTCGCCGCACCATGGAAGCCATCGGTGTGGTTGTGAACCGCCTGATCCGCGTCAGCTATGGCCCGTTCCAATTGGGTGACCTCAAGCAAGGCAGCGTCGAAGAAGTCAAGAACCGCGTGGTCCGCGACCAGCTTGGCCTTGGCAGCGCCCCGGCCCCGACAGTCAAGCGCAAGGTGGTCAACCGGCCCAAGCGCAACGCACCTACGGGGAAAAAGCGCTAGGATTGAACCTTGTCGCCGTTTGCGCGTTGTGCATATTACAACACACAAAATTAAACGGGGATACCGAATTTGGCCGATTTACTTACGCTTGAAAATGCGACCAATCTGATCATGCTTTGCTTTTTGCAGGCTGTGTTGGGTTTTGACAATCTGCTGTTCATTTCGATCGAAAGCAAACGCGCACCCGTTGCGCAGCAAAGATCTGTGCGGACATGGGGAATTTTGATCGCGGTCGCCCTACGTGTTGTGTTGTTGTTTACCATGATCCAGTTGATCGATTTGTTATCAGTCCCGTTTTACATTTTCGACTGGACCGGTGTGATCGAAGGCGGCGTGAACTTTGCGACCTGTGTGTTTGTGATTGGCGGCGCGTTTATCATGTACACTGCGATCAAAGAAATTCGCCACATGCTGTCATTTGACAAGCTGGATCACGATATTTCTGGCAAATCGGGCAAGTCTGCGACGCAAGTTGTTGTGTTGATTGTCTTTATGAACCTGATCTTTTCGTTCGATAGCGTCTTGTCCGCTCTGGCGATCACCGATGTGTTCCCTATTCTGGCAATCGCGATCATCCTGTCGGGTCTGGCCATGCTTGTGCTGGCAGACGGCGTGACCAAGTTTTTGGAAAAGAACCGCATGTACGAGGTGCTTGGCCTGTTCATTCTTTTGATCGTTGGTGTTGTGTTGTTGGGTGAAGCAGGCCCTGCTGCGGGTCACGCGGTGAATAACGAAGCATTGAATATCAAGGTATTTGGCAAAGAAATCATTCCGATGTCCAAATCCACATTCTACTTTTCGGTTGTGGTGCTGGTGGCCGTCGAAATCATCCAATCGGGGTATGCGCGCAAATTGAACGCCGAACGCAAAGCATTGCAGAAACACTCGTAATCGGGCGTAATCAAGCATAGATTGATGCCAAAGGGGATGATGATGCCTAAACCTGTCCAACGCGGCGCTTATGTTGTTTTGATTGTTTTGCTGTATGGCGTAACATCCGGCTGGCTGGGAGCCTTATAAAAATGGCCCGTAAATTCGGTGGGAAATTCAGCCCTGACAGCACTGGCGATGTGACGGTCGTTGATGACCGCAAGGTAGACGCGGGCGCAGGCCGTGCGGGGGCAATGTTCCCGCCAGCAATCGTGCTTGTAGCGACCACATTTTCCGATGGTCCGGTGGCACTTGTTACCGGCTTGCTGGGTGCGGGCGCTTTGGTGTCTGCGGGATGGATGGTGCGTGAAGGATTGCGCGCGCAATCTGCCTATGATGCGCGCAAGGTCGCCCGCCGCCCCGCGATACCGCGTAAAATGATAGCTTCTGGTCTGACGGGTGTCGGGGTTGCTTTGGCGTCGTTTGCCCATGACGCCACCCTCGTGCCCGCGTTTCTATACGGTGTGGCTGCTGTTGCGGTACATGTAGCTGCGTTCGGGGTGGACCCGCTGCGCGACAAACGCATGGACGGGATTGATACGTTCCAGCAAGACCGCGTTGCCCGTGTTGTTGAAGAAGCCGAAGCGCATTTATCGGTCATGACGTCCAAGATCGAGAACCTGAACGATCGCCCGTTACTGGTGCGCGTGTCCGCATTTCAAACCGCAGCGCGTAAAATGATCCGCACCGTCGAAGAAGACCCGCGCGATCTGTCGGGGGCGCGTAAATTTCTGGGCGTGTATTTGATGGGGGCCAAGGATGCGACGATCAAGTTTGTCGATCTCTACCGCAGATCCCAAAATGCCGAAGCCCGCCATGACTACGAAGCACTTTTGGGTGATCTCGAACAAAATTTCGCCGCCCGCACGCAAAAAATGCTACTGGATGACAAGACCGACATGGATATTGAAATCAAGGTTCTGCGCGACCGGTTGCACCGCGAAGGCGTGAGCATAAAATAATGCGCAGGCGTGCGCACGAAGTCGTCGCGGGGGCATGCGCAAAAACCATTACGAACATCATACACGGCACCGCAAATAACAATGGCGCAGGCCTGAAACCACAAGGGGGACCACAATGTCCGAAGTCACACGTCAAAAAGCCGAGGCCACACTGGCCGATGTGCAAAAAGTAACAGCCGTCGTGCTTGCAGAACCAAAGGGCGAGCTGGTCACGATCGCTGCGGCCGATAAATCAACCACAGCGGAAATCAAACGCCGCATGGACGAGGTCGACATGACCGATACGCAATCTATCGTATCGTTCGGGTCCAGCGCACAGGCCGAATTACAAGTCATCAGCCAATCCATGCTGGCAGGTGTGCGCAACAAAGATGTCGGGCCAGCCGGCGACAGCCTGCGCAATATCGTCAGCACAATCCGCGGATTTTCCATATCCGAGCTTGATGTGCGCCGTGAACGGTCATGGTGGGAACGCCTGCTGGGCCGGGCCGCGCCAATGGCGAAATTTGTCGCCCGGTTCGAAGACGTGCAAGGCCAGATCGACATGATCACCGATGACCTGCTCAAGCATGAACATGTGCTGCTCAAGGATATTGAAAGCCTTGATATGCTGTACGACAAAACCCTGCAATTCTACGATGAACTGGCGCTTTATATCGCAGCCGGTGAAGCCAAGATTGATGATATCGACACCAAAGTGATTCCTAAAAAGGAAGCGCAAGTCGCCAAAGCTCCCGAAGGCAAGGCTGTGATGATGGCGCAGGAATTGCGCGACATGCGGTCCGCCCGTGACGATCTTGAACGCCGCGTGCATGACCTGAAACTGACCCGTCAGGTGACGATGCAATCGCTGCCGTCCATTCGTCTGGTGCAGGAAAACGATAAATCGCTGGTGACCAAAATCAACTCCACGCTTGTGAACACGGTTCCACTTTGGGAAACCCAACTGGCACAGGCCGTGACGATCCAACGCTCTGCCGAGGCCGCAAAAGCTGTGCGGTCTGCCAACGATCTAACCAACGAGCTACTGACCGCCAACGCCAAAAACCTGCGCAGCGCCAACAAGGTTATCCGCACCGAAATGGAACGCGGCGTGTTTGATATTAACGCTGTCAAAGAGGCAAACGCCAACCTGATTGCAACCATCAACGAAAGTCTTGAAATTGCGGACGAAGGCAAGCGCAAGCGTGCCGAAGCCGAAAAAGAGCTGAAAACAATGGAAACCGAACTGAAGGATACCTTGGCATCGGCCAAGGCGCGCAAAACCGGAACCGGCGACACCGTCGGCACAGCGGCGGGCGCATAATTGCGGGGTTGGGGCACCCTTTTTGCGGTTACAGGGCTTGTTGCTCTGTCCGCCTGCGACACTGTACCGGTTACATCGGCGCAGGCCGCAACGCTGCGCCCGACCGCGCGGGTTGCCCCACTGCCATCGCTTTCTGCTGCTATCACGCCCATGTCGGATGCCGAAACCGGATCAGTGCGCGATTATTATCGCCGCCTGCAAGCAGATCTTGTCACGCGCGGCTTGCTGCGCACTGACGGTGGCGGCCCTGATACCCCGTTTACCGACACCCAATTGGCCCGCAATTTTGTGCGCATCGCCCTGTTTGACGAATATGTCAGTGACGGCGTGTCCCTGCGCGCCCGCGCCACTGCATCCCGTCTAAGCAGATGGGAGGGTCCGGTACGTCTGGGCGTGGAATTCGGCGATACCATCCCGCAAGCCCAACGCATATCCGACACAGCCGAGGTGGCAAAATACGCGGACAGGCTGGCCCGTGCCACCGGGCATCCGGTTACAATGTCATCCACAAATCCAAACATTAACGTTATGTTTTTGAACGAACAGGACCGGCTTGGATCAGAGGCCCGCCTGCGCGCCCTTGTGCCCGGCATTGCGCCCAGTTCGCTGCGTGCCATTTTGAACCTGCCGCGCGATCAACTTTGTATCGTTGTGGCGTTTTCACAGGCAGGGAAATTCACCTATACCAAAGCCATCGCTGTCATCCGCGGGGAACACCCCGATCTGCTAAGAAAATCATGCATTCACGAAGAGCTCGCCCAAGGGCTTGGCCTGCCCAACGACAGCCCCGCCGCACGCCCGTCCATTTTCAACGATGACGAAGAATTCGGGCTGTTGACCACACATGATGAAATGTTGCTGCGCATGTTGTACGATAACCGCTTGCGCCCGGGCATGGATGCAACGCAGGCCACTCCCATTGTGCGTACAATCGCAACCGAATTGACCGGCGGCAGCGCCAGCTGACCCCCTTATTTGACCAAAGGAGCCTGACCCATGGGCATTTTCGATTTTCTAAGCGGCGAGTTCATTGATGTTATCGCGTGGACCGATAACACCCGCGACACGATGGTCTGGCGATTTGAACGCGAAGCCCACGAGATAAAATACGGTGCCAAATTGACGGTGCGCACAGGTCAGGCTGCGGTGTTTATCCACGAAGGCCAGCTGGCCGATGTGTTCACACCCGGCATGTATATGTTGGAAACAAACAACATGCCCATTCTGACCACCTTGAACCACTGGGACCACGGGTTCAAAAGCCCGTTCAAATCCGAAATTTATTATGTCAACACCACCCGATTTTCCGATCTGAAATGGGGCACAAAAAACCCGATCATGTTGCGCGATCCGGAATTCGGGCCGACGCGTATCCGCGCCTTTGGGACCTACACAGTCAAAGTGACCGATCCCGCCGTGTTCATGCGCGAAATCGTGGGCACGGACGGTGAATTCACGATGGATGAAATCAGCTATCAGATCCGCAACATTATTGTGCAAGAATTCAGCCGTGTGATCGCACAATCAGGTATCCTGGTTCTTGATATGGCCGCAAATACCGGTGACCTTGGCAAACTGGTAGCGACCGCCATTTCCGCCACCATGACCCAATACGGCATCACAATTCCCGAACTGTACATCGAAAATATCAGCCTGCCATCCGCCGTAGAGGCCGCATTAGACAAGCGAACATCAATGGGTATCGCAGGTGATCTGGGCAATTTCACGCAATATTCCACATCAGAGGCAATGACCGCTGCGGCATCAAACCCCAATGGCGGCGGCGGCATGGGCGCCGGTCTTGGCATGGGTATGGGCATGGCGATGGCCAGTCAAATGGCCCAAGCGGGTCCGTGGGGTGCGGTCCCAACACCCCCACCGCCACCACCGCCGCCCGTTGAACACGTTTGGCACATCGCAAACGCCGGCAATGTCACGGGACCGTTTTCCAAGGCATCGCTTGGCCGCATGATCACGGATAACACCTTGACCCGTGCGTCCATGGTCTGGACTGTTGGTCAGGACGGATGGTTGCCGGCGCAAGATGTGGCCGAGCTTGCACAGTTGTTTACTGTCATGCCACCGCCACCGCCTGCAGCATAAATGACTATTGTGACCCGCATATCTCAGGCCATGCCAACCCGCCGCACCGGGCTTAAGATGATGCATGTCGCCATGATCCCCCTCATGGTTTGGTTCACGCTGGTCCAGCCCGCAGATGTTGCCAAATTCGGTCCATTCTGGGTTGATCTACATTCGGTGTTCGGGCTGGTGTTTGTGTCGCTCGCGCTGCTTTGGTCAGTGGATTACTGGCGGCGCGGATTGGCAAGCAGGCCCGGGCCAAAGCTGCCAATCTGGGCGCGGTCGCTGCATTTCTGGCTACACCGCATTATTATCTGGGGCGTTTTTCTGGTGGCGGTTGGTGGTTTTTTCATCGGGGTAACGGCGTCACGACAGCTTTGGGCTGGCAACGTGGTGCCCATTGCCGTGCCACTGGATTTGCCGCAAGCCAATGACCTTGTTGGCACTCTTCACGCAATCGAATTTTACCTGCTTGCCCTGATTATTCTTGGACATGCGACATTTCACATCTGGCGCCATTACTGGTTGCGCGACAATGCGCTGCGGATCATGGCCCCCAAGGCGCTGCATAAATACCTATGACCGTTGAACACCGTTTTCCCTGTGATGCATGCGGGTCCGACCTGCGCTTTGATCCTGCGGCCCTTCAACTGGCCTGCGACCATTGTGGCAATGTGCAACCAATCGAAGGCACGCAAGGTACCAGCGGCGGCATCAAAGAGCTGGATTTCCGCACTGCGGTCAACAACCAGTTGTCGGATGCGGAAATCGAAGTCACCCGCGTATCAACCTGCCCCAACTGCGGGGCCACCACAGAATTTGACGCCGGTATGCATGCAGCGGAATGTCCGTTTTGCGCAACCCCCGTAGTCGCGGATACGGGCGCGCACCGCCACATCAAGCCGCGCGGGTTATTGCCGTTTGCACTGGATGAAACGGCTGCGCGGACCGCGTTGACCCATTGGCTTGGCAGTCTGTGGTTTGCGCCCAATGGTCTTCGGGACTATGCGCGCAAGGGCCGCAAGATGAACGGGATTTACGTCCCCTACTGGACCTTTGATGCCGCGACAAAAAGCCAGTACAGCGGCCAGCGTGGCACCCATTATTACGAAACAAAAACAGTGATGCGCGATGGCAAGCGCCATCAGGTTCAAGTGCGCAAAACCCGCTGGCGGGCGGCATCAGGGCGCGTTGCACGGTTTTTTGATGATGTGCTGGTGCTTGCGTCAAAAAGCCTGCCAAAACAATATACCGACGGGTTGGAACCTTGGGATTTATCCGCACTGGAACCCTATAAACCCGATTATCTGGCCGGGTTTCGCGCCGAAGGCTATCAGGTCGAACTGGTTGATGGCTTTACCGAAGCCCGCGCGTATATGGACCGGATGATCTTGCGCGATGTCAAATACGATATCGGTGGCGATGACCAGCGGGTATCAGACGTGAACACCCAGATCGGTGACACCACATTCAAACATATTTTGCTGCCCGTTTGGCTGGCCGCCTATAAATATCGCGGACGCACGTTCCGGTTTGTTGTGAACGGGCGCACAGGCCGGGTGCAAGGCGAACGCCCTTATTCGGCATGGAAAATTTCATTTGCGGTTTTGGTCGGGCTCATTGTTGCGATTATCGCGGGATATGTTATCGCTAACAGCCAATAAAGACAGGAATAAAACAATGATCCTTTGTGCGGGCGAAGCCCTGATTGATATGCTGCCACGCGAAACCACCACAGGCGGCGCAGCCTTTGCCCCGTATGCAGGGGGATCGGTTTTCAACACCGCGGTTGCCTTGGGCCGCCTTGGCGCACCTGTGCAATTCTTTTCAGGTCTGTCATCGGATTTATTTGGCGACATCTTGCGCACGCAGCTCGGTGCATCGCATGTTGACGCCACCCCTGCGCATATCTCCGACCGGCCCACCACATTGGCATTTGTTACGCTGACAGACGGCCATGCGTCTTATGCATTTTATGATGAAAACACCGCAGGGCGCATGTTACAGCCCGATAATCTGCCCGATACCACCGCCGATGCGGTGTTTTTTGGCGGAATCAGCCTTGTGGTGGAACCCTGCGCCAGCGCCTATGCCGCGTTAATGGCCAGTGTTGCCCCAACCGCCGTGACCATGATTGATCCCAACATCCGTCCAGGTTTCATCACCGATGAAGCAGCGTACCGCGCACGTTTGACGGCGATGTTTGCAACCGCTGATATCATCAAAACATCCGACGAGGATCTTGACTGGATAACGGGCGGCATGGATGCACGCGTTTTATTTGACGACACGGATGTTCAAGTGATCTTATTGACCAAAGGGTCACAAGGCGTGACCGTTTTGACCCGTGACGGATCAGCCGATGTGCCCGCCCAACAGGCCACCGTGATCGACACTGTCGGCGCTGGTGATACATTTAGCGCGGGCTTTCTGGCCGATTTACACAAGGCCGGTTTTTTGACCAAATCTGCGATATCCACAGCGACAATGGCCAACCTGACACAAGCTGCCGCATTCGGTGCGCGTGTCGCCGCAATCACGGTCGCACGCGCTGGCGCCAATCCACCTTGGGCATCCGAGTTGTGAAAGCCCTGATCCAGCGCGTCACCCGCGCCAGCGTCACCGTTAGCGGATCATCCATCGGGGCAATTGATGCAGGTCTGCTTGTGTTTGTTTGCGCGATGAAAGGCGACACAGCTGCGCACTGCGCCCAACTGGCGGCCAAGATTGCCAAGCTGCGTATTTTCAAAGATGACACTGGAAAAATGAACCTGTCGATCAAAGACACCGGTGGTGCCGCCTTGATCGTATCCCAGTTTACGCTGGCGGGGGATACATCGCGCGGGAACCGGCCAGGGTTCAGCGCAGCCGCCCCGCCCGACGACGGCAACGCACTGTATTTGCAATTTATTGCTGACATGCAGGCCCTTGATATACCGGTTGAAACGGGCGAATTTGGCGCGGATATGGCGGTTGATCTGGTCAACGACGGGCCTGTTACCTTGTGGCTGGATGTTTAGAATATAGCCTGTGCATCGCCACACCACCCACACTTGCGCTGTCGCGCTGGTGGCGCTGGTGGCGTAATCGTGTGAACCAGCAACAGATATGATTGATCCGGTGCGCGCAAAAAAATTCCGCGACCCTTTTGCAAAGGTCGCGGAACATATTGTTTAAAATAACCGATCTAAATCGATTATTCCTTTGGCAATACCACTGTGTCGATCACGTGGACCACACCGTTGGATTGTACGACGTCTGCCACTGTTACGGTCGCAACTTGGCCGCGCTCGTCTGTCAATGTGACGACTTCGTTGTTGTACTCGGCTGTCAATGTGCAACCACCAACTGTTGCGACGTCATATGCGCCGTCATTGTCGGCAATCAGGCCCAACAGTGCTTCGGCGGATACGTCTGCTGCAACAACGTGGCATGTCAGAATTTCGGCCAATGCAGCCTGGTTTTCTGGCAAAAGAAGCTCTGCAAGCTGCGCTGCGTCAAGCTTTGCAAATGCGTCATTCGTTGGTGCGAATACTGTGAACGGGCCTGTACCGGACAGTGTGTCCACAAGACCAGCCGCAGTCACAGCCGCAACAAGCGTTGTGTGATCGGCAGAGTTCACGACGTTTTCAATGATGTTCTTGTCAGCAAACATTTCTGCGCCGCCAACCATCGGGTTTGCAACAGCATGTGCATCAGCAAAAGCCATACCAGCGGCAATAGACATTACAGCAGCAGAGACAGTGATTTTAAATGCGTTTTTCATTTTGTTTCCTAGCGTTGTCGCCACACGGTATGTGCGGCAATCCCCAAAAACACGCGACTGCCCGCAAATAAGTTTCACGCAAATTTAATTCTTTTCGAAAATTTTCAAAAATCTGTTGGCGCACGGCCGTCCATTGCGCGACGCCGTCGTCCCATGCTTCAAAATTGCGCCAGTCAGATACGATCGGGCATAAAGCGCGTTTTCATATCGGTCCTGCGTGTGCTCAATACCAAAGTGATGTCCGCCTGACCCGACTTCGCGGATCGCATCAATGGCAATGTCATCAGGCGTCGTGGCCACAATTTGCGGGTCCATATAACGCTGGATCATCTGGATCACTTCACAGTCCATGATAAATTTTTCCGGCGACGCAATCAGCCCGCCTTCAAGCCAACCCGCTGCGTGATAGACCATGTTCGTGCCCGACTGCACCGAGTTGGATGTTTCCCACATCGCCTGCCCGTCGGGAACATTGGCCGCACACACGCATGGGCAACCCGTAAAATCGCGCCATCGCCGCCCCAAGCGTGAACGGCGTGACCACCACCGCCTGACCGGCCCGCACAACCATCAATCATCGGGACATCGTGTTTCAGCGGCGATGTAGAATTGATATTCGTGTACATATGCGGCTTGGCTTGAAATTCTTCTTGGGTTTGCCCCGCCGCAATGCGCACCATTTGCATCACGTCTTCGACACGTTCTTTTCCTAAACTGATAGACACGCATCGCCTTATCCGTCAGGAAAAATTTGTCAAAAACCACATTCAGGTGCCGCACGAGGGCATGGATATCCACGGGTTCCACCGGATATCCGCCAACAAAGTGGATACAGTTGAAATATTGCGTCAATTTCAGCAAATTGGCACAGTGCGCGCGTGTTCCAGATACCTTTTTACCAACCTCCAGATCACAATAATTGGGCGGAGACGACACATTGCCAAATACCATATGGCCGCCACCAATCGGAATGGTGCGGTCAGCATTGCGCGGAGTGATAGTGAAATGCGCGGGGGCTTTGCCGATGATCTCCATGATCCAGTCACGGCCCATCCGCGCATTGGTTCCCGTTGCGGTACACCCTTGCTGCT
>Ga0222645_100591_pt1 | contig 19658 bp, 18 predicted proteins | sample AntAcemetagen292_FD_179881 | JGI IMG/M metagenome (GOLD analysis project Ga0222645, IMG submission 179881) | Saline water microbial communities from Ace Lake, Antarctica - #292 | ecosystem: Environmental > Aquatic > Non-marine Saline and Alkaline > Saline | place: Antarctica: Ace Lake | collected...
TCGTTTGCCTTGTCCCCGCACGAACCGATACTAGGTGGTGGCACGACTACGCCATACACGGCGATGTGACTTTCATAAAAGGGCGTTTAAAGTTTGGGGGGCACAAGAGCAACGCCCCATTTCCATCTGCCCTAGTGGTATTCAAATAAGGAGAAGAACAATGGCTAAGCTAATCGACTTCCCCATTGGCCTTAATGAAGGCGAGTCTCGCCTTGACCTTGACCCAGACGCGGTGCTGACTGGTGCAGTAGGACTGTTAAAAGAGGTGGTCATTGTTGGCTATGAAGCTGACGGCTCATTGTATTTTGCAAGCACCCGAGCAAATGGGCCTGATGTGCTGTGGCTACTGAAACAGGCCGAGCAGAGACTCTTGGCCATCGAGCGGGAGATGAGAAAATGACCAGAGAAGAAGTTATTGCAATGGCGCGTGAGGCTGGATTTACGGTTGGCCCGTCAAGAGATGGCCCCGATGATGTGTGGGGAGTCGCTTCAACCCTTGAACGCTTTGCCAAACTTGTCAGGGACGACTACAGTTACAAGCACGCCTCGTTGTGGCTCACGCGCATAGACGAGGCGGTAAAGGCAGAGCGTGAGGCATGTGTAAAGGTGTGTGATGACCTTGACACCGAATACGACGGCGAGGATGTACTGGCGACTTGGTGTGCCAAAGCCATCCGTGCAAGGGGTAAGACATGAGCGCAGAAAAAGAAATCAGAAGAACTAACGCATGGGTGCGCAGACGCATTAGCCCACGACGCATGCCAAGGGATGAGAAGCCAATCACTGACTATGAGTTTCAAGTCCCAAGCGCGTGGCTTGAGGTCATGGCTAAGTGGGCAAAGTACATGCTGGTCATCATCACGTTGTCAATGATTGCTGGTTATGCATCAGTATTTTTATGGGTCTTTGATAACGTAGGACACTTCAGATGACAGGCAAATTATCAACAGGAAACGCATTTACCCTGTTCAAGGGCGAGGGGTTCTTGACCAACGACAAGGCTATCATGCGCTCAGAGAGAAACAAAGCTGGAGGTATCGCCAGAGCCAAGAAAGAGCTACCAGCCAACCAAAAGAAATTTAAAGTCAACCAATCACGAAAGGCACTAAATAAATGAAAAAAAAGACGCAAGCAACAGGTGTTGTCGTTATTCGACCATATGCCCCTAAGGCAGGCACAGGGGCCCACAAGCTGCTGTGGGCACTATCGAGGGGCCAAGAGACGCAGCGCCAGTTATACAACCGTACGCACACGGCTGGACAGGCACTCGGTTTGTGGCGGGAGAAGGTCATGCGGCCCTTGGTCCATGGTGCGTGGGTAGAGGCTGTGAAGATCTACTCTTCGGCCGAAGAGGACCAGACGCTGTATGGTTTAACGCCCGCGGGCCTACGCATATTGAATGCTCTAAACAGCATCAAGGAGGTGGAGGAGTTTACGCCTGTCGTTGCGGCTAAGCGGGAGCGTTTTATCCCGCAGGGTGTGTACACGGGGGAGGCCCCCTTGTTTACGCGCCCCGGCGCGTTGGACTTTTTAAATTGCCCAAGTCGTATTGGGAATAGATTGATTTACAAGGAGAATACAGATGTCAGAAAAACCGTTACCCTTGCCTAATCCGTTTACACATCCACCTAAGATTTTTTCTGAGGGGGAGTTGCGCAAGTGGAACAGGAGTTTTATTAACAGCAGGAATGCTCAGAGCAGGGCGGCCCAAATGGCGAAGGCGGGCCATGTGCCTGTGCGCTTGAAGAACACACTACCGAGGAACAAGGCATGACCGATGAAGAGTATAGGGAATTAGATTTTGAGGTTGCGGATTTACGCAGTGAGAATCGTGTTTTGCGAAGTCGTTTGGAGAGTGCGATTGATGAGGCGCTTCGTTTGCGCCATAAGCTTGAGCATATTTATGCGTTGTCGCATTTATCGCTGACTACGGTCAGCCAATCGGAAAGGGTCCTTGATGCGCAGGGGCGTGAGGCTTGGTAATTTTAACTAGGAGAGATGTAATGGGTATAGAACAAGCTGGCAGTATGAGCGGCAAGATCCGCGCTTTAATCGGTGCCGAGCCTGAGTGGCCAAACAGGGATATTGCTCGTGTGTTGGGAACGACATCTGCGCGTGTTGCGCAGGTTCGCACTGTCATGAAGAAGCGGGCCGTGGTCCATGCTGCGGCCACCAGTGCCAACGACACGCAGGTAGCGGGCACTCACTACAAGGGCAAAGCTATTCAGCCTTGGGACTACATTGTTTCGAACGAGCTGGGCTACTTGGAGGGCAATATCGTAAAATATGTTTCGCGCTATAAGGAGAAGGGCACACCAAAGGCGGACCTTTTGAAGGCCCGCCATTACTTGGATAAGCTGCTTGAGAGTTTTACCTAGCCTCACCCCAGCTGGGGCCGACTTCCACATCGACCCGGCTTGGCACTTCAAGCTTCACAGCATTGACCATGATTTCAGCCGCTTCTTCAGCGGCTTTTTTATCGTCCACGCTCAGGACAATTTCATCATGCAACTGCAGTACGATGCGACTGCCGTTCTTCCACAGCTCGAGCATGGCTTTCTTTGTCTGATCCGCAGCAGAGCCTTGGATCAGTCGGTTCAGTCCCTTGTAGGTGCCTGCGCGCTTGATCCGTTGGCCATACTCAATAACTGCTTGCTCACGCGGCAGAGCCTTGTTCACGCCCCACTCCACGGGCTCCCACAATGGGAAGCGGCACTTGCGTCCTAGCAGTGTGCGGATAGCGCCCCCTGTGGCGGGGTGTTCTATTCTTTTCATCACGGCATTGACGGTGCCCTTTAGGAATGGCACGTTTTGGTGGAACTGCCCAATAAGGTCACTGGCTTCTGTGATGTCTAGGTCTAGCTCATTGGCCAGCTTGTTTTTTCCCATGCCATACATCAACCCAAGGCCGATGGTTTTTGCTTGCTTGCGGTTGATACCTGCCATATCGGCCACCATTTGGTGGAAGTCGGTATCGGGGTTGGCGCGGTAGGCATCGACCATGCTTTCGGATCCGGGCAGGCTTAGTAAGCTTGCGTAGTGGACCAAGAGCCGTGGTTCTTGGGACGAGAAGTCGTTTGAGGCCCACAGCTGCCCTTCTTCCGGCAGAAATAGGCCGCGGACCATGGGGCCAATGATTTCGTGGCGAGCGGGTACCTGTTGCAGGTTTGGCTGCGCCATGGATAGGCGTCCAGTAACGGTTCCGCCGTCATCCGAGCGCATTTGGTTGACATGTGGGTGAATTCGCCCGGTTTTTTCGCTAAAGTCAAGGTATGGCTGCAAAAAAGTGCTGTGCGTCTTGTTTGTTTCGCGTGCTTCGACTACCAGTTTGGCAATGGGGTGCTCGCAGCCGTTCAAAAAGCCTTTTGTAAAGCTTGGTTGGCCGTTTGCGGTCTTTGGGTAGGGCAAATTCAATGCATCAAAGGCATGCGCGATGCTTGCTGCGGCCCAGATGTCGACACTGCTTCCAGCGGCGCTTCTGATGTCCTTATGCAACTGCTTTTCGCGTTGCTGTAGCTGCCCGATCAGTGTTTCGCACTTCTTGCGATCAAAGCGGATGCCGCGGTAGGTCATGTCCATAAGCGCAGGGAAAACGTCGGTCTCCAGCTCAAAAATGGATTCGACTTCTTCTTTGCGCAGCTGGACTTTGAAGTAGTGCCACAGCTTCAGTGTCAGTGCCGCGTCTTGCTCCGCGTAATCGCCCACATACATCGCGGGCAACTTCCACAGCTCCTTCTTTGGGTGCACACCGAAGTCTTTTGCCGCTTGTTTTAGTCCTTGCTCGGACTTGATTTCTTTTAGGTAGTCAAAACCTAGGGAGTTCAGTGCAAAGCTGAATCGGTTCTCATCAATCAGTGGCGCAGCGAGCATGGTGTCGTAGATGCGCCCCTTGACCTCGAACCCTGATGCACGTAGCCAGCCGCAGTCATAGGCCGCGTTATGCATGACCTTGTCACACGGCAGTGCCACCACGTCTTTTATCCAGCGCTCTACATGCTTTTTGTCGAGGTTGCCACCGCCAGCATGGGCGACGGGGAAGTAACCTGCCCAGCCATCTACAGCAATAGCGTAGCCAACAATATAGCCATCATTTCTAGGCCAACCGGGCCCAAACTTCTCCATATTAGGGTCGCATGTCTCGAGGTCAATTGCAATCTCCTTGGCGGTTGATAGGTTGGGAAAAACTTCTGGTGCAACCCACTCCGTAGCGGTGGGAAATAGTGGCATTGTTCTCATATCCTGAATCCTTTTTCTATGTTCTGGGGCATTACTAGGTGCAGCGTTTGCTTGGCGCGGGTGATGCCTACATAGAACAGACGGTGTATGTTGTCTGCATTGACGGCATACTCTTTTGCAAACTTTGGTGAGAGGTCCATGAGCAGTAAGACGTTGTCCGCCTCCCCGCCTTTTGCTCCGTGGATCGTGGACAGCCGCACGCGGCGCATGTCCGAGATCTTGTTGCCGCGCTTCAATACGGAGAGTAAGTACTCACGCTTGTCGTGGGCAATCTTTGTCAGTGCTTGATGCCATATAAGGTCGCTCAGGAGGCCGTGCCTAGCGCTTAAAGCGGCCATGTCATACATCTCAGTAGGGTCGCCCGTTTTAAACGTCTTGTGGCCCCGTGTGACGGCTGCTGTGTCAAGATATCGGTACACGGTTTTGACTTCTTCGTAGCCGATGCTCAGGCCTTTGCGCAGTTTTTCCCAATTGACCACAGCGCTAATCACCACGTCGGTCAAGCTTGATACGCCGTTGCGCTCGAAGATGATGCCCATGCTCTTAAGCCATTCGTGCACAGGGTTCAGCAGGTAGTTGGTACTGCCTAGGATGAGCCATTGTCCGTGGTCCACGGGTACGTCTTCAAAGCGGCGATAGGTGTACACGGCTCCCTCAAACTCACGCGGACGCCACTTTTTTTCTTGGCGGGACAGGATTCGGTGAACAACCCGGTCGGCTAGTTGGTGCACGGCTGCTGGTACGCGGTACGATTGCTCTAGGACGGTGACACTGCCTGAAAAGGACAAGAAGCTATCGACATCGGCCCCGGCCCAAGTGAACACAGCTTGATCGTCATCTCCCGCTATAAATGTACGCTGTGCTTTCTTGGCCAGCTCTTCGACCATGCGCCACTGCATACGGGACAGGTCTTGTGCTTCATCGACAATAAGTACATCCAATGCAGGCAGTCGATCAGGTTCCTCCACTATCTGCTCTAGCAGGTCAGTGAAATCCATTAGGCCGCGTGCGGTTTTGTAGTGACGGTAGCTGCGCTCTACAAACTCAAAGTGGTGCCACTCTATGTCGAGGTTTGATTGGTTGTAGTGGTGGCGCAGATCAAGGCCCTTGATCCGTGCAAGGTTGATCTCGTTCAGGATAGGGTTGTCTGTTTTGACAAAGTCTAGTTCCTCGTCACGTGACAGGTTCAGCTCAATGCCTGCTTGCTCAGCAAACTCTTTGAAGTGCTCTGCCTGCATCATGTCATCGGTTCGCACCGATAGGCAGTGAAAAGCCAAGCTGTGCAGCGTGCGGAAGTACGGGAAGTCTGTCTTTGCGTTAAGTGAGGGAAATTTCTGAATGGCCCTGTCCCGTGCCTCATTCGCCGCCTTTCTAGTGAAAGAAAAGTAGCCAATGCTTTCTGAGCGCACACCTCTTTCCAGCTCGGTATCCACCACATTGAGCAGGTATGTTGTCTTACCTGCTCCGGGTGGGCCAAATATTTTATTGATGGTGCTCAAAACGGGCTCCCTTCTATCCTCTTGGTCTGTGAATCAAACGGAGAGTCCTGCTTATCAAAGCTCGGTATGCGCCAGCACCGCACGGTTCGACCTTTGATGAACAGCGAGATAGGCTCCCCACCCATGTCACGCAGTCGCTGTGCCATCTTTGGTGCAGTTAGGCCGATAAAGGTGTTGCGCTTTAAGTGGCCCTCTAGGTCCTTCATGCGGAAGTAGGTTCGGCCCTCATCCTCATCCCGCCATGGCCTGCCCATCACCAGTTCTTCTCGGTCTAGCGCTTGCTGCATGTGGGTTGTGTACTCTTCCAGCAGGTCGGTAAATCGACCGGTGATGCTGGTGTCCTCACTGGCCTCTGTGATCTGCTCTGTCTCCACCATCTCCTTGAGCAGGGCATTGAGCATTTGCTCCCAGTCTTGCTTGCGCAGGGTTGGTGGCACGAGGTTCAGTCGCTCTAAGCAGGCCTTTTGGAAAGCAACTTGGTTGTACAGGCTCTCTGTGTCCAGCTCCACGCGGCGACCATTGATATCCAAGAACCAAAGTGGCGGCTCGCTTGCATATTTGGAAAGTGAGGATATCTGGGGAGCATCAGGACCATTGGCCCCAATGCCATATTTGCGAGTACGACAAAGGCCGCTGTTGCAAAAAGAATTCAGTGGCATGTCTTTGCACTTGTACTGGTAGTCTTTCTTTCCGACCTGCTTCATCAGGACTTGCACTTCGTTGTTAGGCAGTGGTGGCGAGACATACTTGTAGTTGTACTCAACCATCTTGTCTTCCCAATCAGAGGGCAGTGCTCTTTTCAGGTAGGTGCCGATGGCAAACAGGCCATTGTTCCGGGTACCCTCTGGAAATCCTTGTGCACAAAGGGCTTGCAGGCAGGGGGGTCCGTCTTTAATTGGTGTTTCTGGTTGCACTGGCGGCTCAGGCACATTCAGTGGCAGGGCCTGCACGTTTGCTTCGTACAGCTCAAAGAATTCTTCTAGCGATGCGGAATCGCCGTTGGGCAGGAAGGCGTAGCGCATGCCGTTGTCGCCGCCAAAGTATGGCAAGTTCAAGAAGTTGCCTGTGTCGCCGCGGTCTACCAAGATCTCTGCTTGCTTGGGGAATATCTCCCGCCCGGCTTCGCCCAGTAGCGCAGCAGCGTTCTTTAGGTAATCCTGCATCAATGAAGCAGCTACAGGCTCCCTAGTAAATAGGAACACGTGCGCGCCGCCGGACTTGCTGCGGCAAACAACCATAGGCAGCTTCAGTGACGTAACTTTTTCAACCAAGCCTTTGTGGTCGATAGGGTACTGGTCAATGTCAATACAGCCCCAAATACAAGAATTGTCGGCACGAATAGGAATAATGCCAAGAGACGGCTCAACACCGTCCAAATGTTTTTCCCACAGCTCTTCTGTAGGGGGCTTTCTAACCACCGTGGCCTTTCCTGCTTGTTTCCCGTCGCCACGCTCCGACTTAATGATGTAAGTGCCATAGGCAATGTCAAGGCCGCTAAAGATAGCCTTAAATCTTTCTAGTTTTTCGCTCATCGACTTTCTCTGTGGGGGTGGGGCTACTCGCTGCGACTGCTCGTGGATGAACCCACAATGTTGGCAGCATCCGCTTTCACCCCGAAACTTAGAATGGTGCGGCTGCTGACGAGGACTCTGTGCCTTCGCCTTCATGCTTCACCTTAACGTCTCCTGAACCAATCTGCGAAGCAAAAGCTTTAGCAGCGTGGTATGCATTAATGTCTTCTATGGCACCGATGCGCTCGATCTCCCATCCAAACCATTTACCCTTGTCGTTTGACTCACCTTGTGTAGTAAGTCGGTACAACTGCGAATACATGGGCGGTGTGTAGGGGCCATTCTTGCCCATCAGCTTCGCGGACATCATCATGCTGTTCCACTTGCGCGACTTCTTCAACTGCGTGGACTTCATAACGATTAGGGCTGCTTCTGGCATGCCATCTTCGTTAATGGTCATCACGTAGTGATTGGCCGTGTTCTCGATGTAGTTGCCGTTATCCAAGTAGTCCTTGTTGTCCCCCGGTTCGCGGTGCGTGCGGCTTAGAATATCAGACGTGGCAGGGTAGATCGACAACGGTGCGCCTGAGCCTGAGCCACGTGGTGCCCACTCAATGTACTGGCGGACATAGGCACAGGGGATCACCACAATGCCTTTTTTGCCGTCATACAGCTGATTGGTAACAGAGTTCAGGATCATACCGGGCATTGCGCCATCAACCTCGCCAATCTCTGGGGAGACGTTGGTCAAAAGGCGCAGGAATGGCAGTGCAAAGTCGTCCTGCTGCATGCCTTCAAAGCCACCTGACGCGTCGTCTTCAAAGCTCATTACTAGTGCCAGTGAGTTTTCGGATTTCACTGCTACTTCGTTCTTGGTAACCATTTTCATTTTCCTTTAAGCTGATTTAATTGTTGCCTTTTGGCCCACGTATGCGCCGAAAAGCTCTGATGGGAACTCGTTGCCGCGCTCCACCATTTCTCGAACCCAAGCCTTTAGGGTTTGTGGTTCGACCTTTTGCGCTTGCTCCACTGGGTAGTTTTGCTCACGCAATTGGCTGAGTAGTCCATCGCACAGTTGGTCTTCACCTCGACCAAACCGTACGGAGACCGTGTTCTTAATAATGTCGTCAAAGCCGTGATCCCGCAGCCACTCGTAGGCCTGCGCACGGTTGGCTTCCTTGATACTGGCGCTGTAAAACGCTTTGACATCGATCTGTGAGCCGTCTTCCATCTTGAATGCAGTCATGCCTAACTCGGCAAGCATTGCAGGGATGGTGTCTTCAAGCAGCTTACGCTGCTGCTCCTTACGCTCGGAGACCACGGATTCTAGTTCCTTGATCTCGTTCTCTAGCTCTTTCGCGCGCTTTGCCAATGCACCCACAGAGGACAGGTCCTCATTCTTGATCTGCAAAGCACCAGCGTCCTGCTCAAACATGTCGGCAATATTACTCATCTCTTTCTCCATTCTCAGTTACGTTGATTTTAATCGGGATGTAGACCTTTTCTCGTCTGTCCCACTTAAGCGCGGTGTACCGACCTCCGTTAAAAGCCGCCGCGACTGAACATACTAACCCAATTGCAACCGGATCTCCCGTCAACAACAAAAAATCTCCATCAGTGTAATCCCGTAGCTTGCGCCTTAGTAGGCGGATCGCGGGGGACGTAGAGAAGGCTATCTGTGTGTTGGACGGCAGAAGTACACTCAGTTCACCAAACTTCATTGCGGATGCAATGTCATGGTTTGGCATCTCTTGAACTACATAAACTTTACTCACGTTACTTTATCCTTTCTTGAAACGAGCATGTAGTGTACAATACTTTTCCAAGCTGTCAACAGCTTTTTCAAAGAAAGGAAGAAAGTTATGGATTGGTTTTTACAGAAATACCCGTACAAAAACAAGCCGTTTGACCATCAAGCGGCGTATTTGCAGCGTTTCTGGGACACAAAACACGTGGCACTACTGGCTGACATGGGCACCGGAAAGAGCTTTATGCTCATCAACAATGCAGCCATGCTGTACGACAAGGGGGAAATTGACTCCATGCTAATCGTCGCCCCCAAAGGTGTGTACAAGAACTGGTATAGAAGCGAGATCCCTAAGCATATGCCGGATCACGTGACGCATACCATGGCCTGCTGGTCACCTACTCCACGCAAGGCAGAAAAGGCTGAGATGGAGCAGATGCTTAATGCCGTAGACACCCTGCGGATACTGATCATGAACATCGAGGCGTTTAGTACAGAAAAGGGGATGACCTACGCTCGCACTTTCCTGCGTGTGACCAAGGCGTTCATGGCCGTTGACGAGAGCACCACGATCAAAACGCCTACGGCCAAGCGCACCAAAAATATTGTGAAGGTAGGCAAGGAAGCTGTGTATAAGCGTATAGCCACAGGGTCGCCTGTGACAAAGAGTCCGCTTGATTTGTACGCCCAGTGCGAATTCCTAAGCCCCGACTGTTTGAATTCATACAGCTACTACGCCTTCCAAGCGCGGTACGCGATTCTTGTTGAGCGCAAGATAGCTACGCATACATTCAAGCAGATCGTGGGCTACCGTCGCCTTGACGAACTGCAGGGGAAGCTAAACGACTTCTCGTTCCGAGTGACCAAGGAGGAGTGCTTGGACTTGCCAGACAAAGTCTATACCCGCCGCGAGATTGAGCTGACCACAGAGCAGCGCAAGGCCTATGACCAGATGAAGCTAATGGCTTTGGCCGAGATCGACGGCAACTTGATGTCCACCAACAATGCGCTGACCCAGCTGATGCGCCTGCACCAGATTGTCTGTGGGCATGTCAAAACGGACGACGGGCAGCAAACAGATCTGCCTAACAACCGTGTCAATGAGCTCTTGGCGACAGTGGCAGAGACACAAGGCAAGGTCATCATTTGGGCCAACTACCGCCGCGACATTGAAAACATCCGCAAGGCTTTGGCCAAGGAGTACGGCATGACCAGTGTGGCTACTTATTACGGCGGCACGGAGGTGGAAGAGCGCCAAAACATTGTGGATCGATTCCAAGACCCGGAAGAGGACCTGCGGTTTTTTGTGGGCAACCCCCGAACAGGTGGCTACGGACTGACGCTTACCGCCGCAAACCTTGTTGTGTACTACAGCAACAGCTTTGACCTTGAGGTGCGACTGCAGTCTGAGGACCGCGCACACCGTATTGGCCAAACCAGCAAAGTCACATACGTGGACTTTATTACCCCCGGCACTGTGGATGAGCACATTGTCAAGGCCCTGCGTAACAAAATCAATATCGCCAGCCAAGTTCTAGGCGAAGAAGTTAAAAATTGGATCGTGTAATGCAGCTAATACCAGTCAGAAAGAAATTTGTTTACGCCCGTTTGGAGCGGGTCGATTCGCCCGAGGGGCGTATATACAATGCCGAGGACAGCAAGAACCTGCCCAGTGTCACCAGCATTTTATCTGGTACAAAAGACAAGGCTCACCTTGACGCGTGGGCCGCGAGGGTTGGAGAACAGGAAGCGGACCGTATCAAAAATGAAGCGGCAACTGTTGGTACACACATGCACAATGTTGTTGAACGCTTGCTCCTGAACCGCGACCTGCCTGCTCCGCGCACATGGCTTGCGGTAAAGGGCTACCGCATGGGCTACCAGCTCATTGAGCACTTCTTCCCCCACGTCGATCAGGTTTGGGGGGCGGAGATCCCGCTGTACTACCCGGACCGCTTTGCTGGCACATCTGATTGTGTAGGCGTGTACAAAGGCGTGGAATGCATCATCGACTTTAAGCAGACGAATAGGATGAAGCAGCGCGCATGGATCGAGGACTATTTTGTCCAGTTAGCCGCGTACGCTGTGGCGCACAACAAGCTTCACGGCACGCAGATCCGCCAAGGCACCATCATGATGGTTGCGCAGGACGGGCAAGTACAGGAATTTACGACATGCGGGCGCGAGTTTGACGGCTACACGGACAAGTGGTGGCGTCGAGTCGAGGCCTTTGAGAAGCTAAAAAATAGCCCAGTGGACGAGCCACTGGGCTAAATTGCCTACTAAGGGTGGAGAAGCCCCTTAGTGGTTTTTAGGCAACTGCTATTGGCCTTGATTAACCATTGCGGCGCGTTGCTGCAACATACCGCTGATGGGGTCGTTCGGGAACAGGGTCGGGTACATCAAGGAGACGTTAGATCTCTGTGACCTCGCGGGTGGGACGTAGGCCGGGGTACGCAGATTAGGTTCCCCCATGCCTCGGCTTGGTGGCGCGGGAGGCATGTTTCGCAGCATCTGGCGAGCTGTCCCAACAACCGGAAGATTAGGGTTTACCCCAGTAGGTGCCGTCTCGTCTTCTAGTGCCAGTTCTCGCAGCTCTTGGGTCGTGGCCCGTGAAGCGCCGGGAGCGGTTACCAGTGACTGGAAGAAGGACCGTGGTACACCGATCTTTGTCAGCTCGCCAGCAACCTTAGCGCCATCCTCTGGATTGCCGATACCGGTGATACGCTTTGCAAAGTTCTTGTCTTCCAGCGCCTTTACAAAAATGCGGTCATAAACTTGTTTTTCCACCCCAGATGCCAAGCGAATCATTAAGGCTAGGGCACCTGTCGCGGGGTTAATACGGCCCACGGCTGCTTCACGGAAAGTAGTGGTCAGGTATTGGACCCCTGAGCCAAAAACCTTTTTGATATTCTCATCCAGAGAGTTGAATTCTGGGACCTGCCCCGTCACACTAGAAAAAGCCTCGACACGACGCTGCAAGTCAGCAAGTGTTTTTAGGTCATCTAAATGCTGGGTATTCTCAAACAATATCTTGAGGCTCTTCTCATTGGATTTAATAAATGAAGACAGCAGACCACCCTGCTGCGACCCCTCTGCGGCCGTCTGAAAGACCGCACGGCGCAAGGCCGCGAGCATTTCGGGATCTTTACCGGCTTGCCTAACCAGCTTGCGCATTGCCGCAGGATCTCTAACAGCTAGGGTAATTGACTGGGCAGGATCGGCGTCTTCCCGAGCGGCCTTTTCGAGCATGTTGTCCAGCTCGCTGTCCTTTGCAGCCATACGGCGCTTATCAATTTCCGCCACGCGCCTTGCGTAGTCATCCGCAAAGCCGACCTCGTCTGTTAGTTTGGTGGCAATACCTTCTGGGAGCGCATCGACAATGTTCTGGTTTTTAGACAAGACTGAGCGGATCTTCTTGGGATCCACTAGGCCGTTCTTGTCAAAGATGGGCTTGCGTGAGAGCCAGTCAATCGCGCCTCGGGTCAACAGGCTATCTGCTTGCTCACCTACCCCCAGCGTATTGCTCAACTGGCGCAGGTTCTCAGCGCTTTTGAACGCCTGCTGCATTAGGTCTTCGTTGGGCAGGAGATACTCTTGGCCTCCGCGCTTGGTTCCTGTTATCAACAGGGGCAAGGCACGCTCGTAACCCGCCTTGTAGTCATCAATGACGGACTGCATGCCTGCATACTCACGCTTGATCTTTGGCACGTGGTCCATGATCAGCTTCTCAAAGTCCCTGAAGACTGTGTCACCCGTGTCTAAAATGCGCTGGGCATCCGTCAAACGGGTTCGCCCCTTCATCATGGCAGCGTTGTAGCTGCCAATGGAGTCGTTACGGAAACGCTGGGCAGAAGTCAGGTAATCAAGGGCTTCTGGTACGTTGATATCGATGCCGGTGTTAGCACGGGCGATCAACTCGGCGTCCTGTTCGATTTGCGTGGGGTTGATGACCACGCGCTTGCCGGGAATGCCTGTGGGGATGCCTAAGTTGCCGTCCCTGTCGGGCTGAATACCTAGGTCGGCCAAGCCGATGCTCCTGCCTTTGCCCTTTGTTTTTACGCCGCCTTTGACAAGGTCGGAAATGGACTTCACAAGGGCCTGCTGAACGTCAGAAGGCAGATTCATGATCTGCCCAGCTAGTGCCTCACTGATGAGGTCATCGGTCGCCCGGTCCTGCATCTGGTCTCGCGCTACTTGCTGGGATTTAACAAATCGCTCTAGTATACGGATAGGCTCGGGGACTTGGCTGCGGGCGGACGGACGCTCAATGCGGTACTTCTCGATCAGCTTTATAGCTGCCTCTTCCATGTCCTGCGCAGCGTACAAAGACTTGCCGTCTTGTCGGGTGGCCATGGGCAGGCCCTCGGGCGATGTCGCTTGGCGCAGCCCCATGCGGCTAAGAACATTCTTGCGCATGTCGTTATTCATCTCCATGCCAGACATCACCACGCCACGCAGCTCGTTGTTGAGCATGTCAATGTTCTGCGGCCCAAGGCGCTCGGACAGCGCAGCGATTTCAGCTTCGCTCATGTCCTGTTGCTGGCGCAGCATGGACTCAAACATATCTTGGCGCTGGGCCTGCATGGACTGGAATGCATCGACAATAGGTGTTCGGGCTTCTGGGGAGAAACTATCGAATAAGTTTTGTAATTTCGTCTGGTTTTCGTTAATCCTGATTTTTACTACATCTAATTCCTGTGGCCCAAGCGTTTCAAGTATTTCTAATTTCTTTTGTAGCAGCGCGGGAAACATAGTGGATTCAGCGGCGTCAAACACAAAACCCGCCTCGGCAACGCGAGGATCCTCAAGAGCGGCCTTTAAAGCAGCTATCGCTTCTTGCGATTCCCTGTTCTTCGCAATAGGGCCAAAAACCTCCGCCAGCTTTTTCTCGGCATTCTGGATAAACATCTTCGGCATGACCCTAATGCCGGGGAGTTTAAGAAGACGCGGCTGGATTTGGCTTAAAACCTCCTGTTCGACATCGCCCATTTCCGCAAACAGGCCAGATTTATCCATTGCCTGCTTTACTTTTTTCCCCGCAAAAAGAGTAGGGCTTAGCTTTGCCACATTGGCAAGCGCTAATGGTCCGCCGATAAACGCAGCAGCAGGCAATAGCTCTTTGTAGGACTCTTTGTACGGGTTGCTGTCATCAACATTTTCCTCGACGGCCTGACGCAGGCCCTCGTATCCCGCGCCAAAGGCCACATCCATGGCAACAGCAGAGCGTGGATTGCGCTTGACAAAGTCCACAGCGTCAATGGCAATATTCTTGAGCAAGCTTTTTGATGGAACAGTGCCCGTGGCACGTACCATCGGAGCTTTGTTCGCGGCCCATGCAAGGATGCCCGTGAAGGGCAAGCTGGCACCTATGCCTTCACCGATGGCACGCGCATAGCGCTCACCCTCGTTGCGTGGGGCAGTCACCTTATCGCCGCCAATAGCCGTTTGCAGCTTATTGAAGAGCTTGCCCAATGTCTGGACCTGATCTTCCTTCATGCCAAGGGCTTTGCCGATACCCAGCGTGGCGGCATCTGGGAGAGCAAAAAGGGCGCTTTGCAAACCCCATGTGGTGTTGTTGATCAATCCACCTACCTTGTCATCAAGGTTGGTGGCCTCTACGTCAGCACCAGCCGCGGACCGCGGGTCTTTTTCCATCACCGCGTCTTTGGATCGACCGACGACCTCGCCGGTCATCATGTCAACCACCTCACCTTGGATGTTCGTAAAGGTGCTCATTTATTGTGCCTTGTAGCCTGAAAGATCCATGCCGCGCAGCGCCCCTGCGCTAATTGCCTGAACAGCGCCGTTCGGCATTCTCAAGTACACAGTCGCATTTGGATCCTGTGCCATGCCTACTGTTCCCTTGAGGAAAGTATACATGCGGCGCTGGGCATCGGGATCTTGGGCGATAACAAAAGGATCGTTCTGGGTGCCTGTATTTGACGCAGACATGACGTAGTTGCTGCCCTCATATCCCAACTGTGTCAGGACCTGCTGCCGTGCGTTACGCAGCCTTGCCTCTTGCGCATTAAGTTCTCCTGCGGCCAGTTCGCGGTTCTTGAAGAACGCCTCAGGATCTTTGATGCCTTCCATAGTCTGTTGCGACCATTCCTGAGTCTGCACCGCCACGCGGCCTGTTTCGTTGGCCGAGGCAATGGATTTTGCGAGGCGGTTGAATGAGCCCAAGACAGTCGAGGCGGCTTTTGCCTGATCGACATCAGGGCGAATCAAGCCCCCGGACAACGGAACAAAGATGTTGTTGACCTGTGAGGATACCCAGCTCCCCGGGCTGTACAGTTCTTCAAACTGGCTCTTAATGGCGAACACCTCCTGCAAAGCATTGTCCAAGGAGCGCAGGCTTGTACCCAGCTTAATGCGCTCGACCTTGTCTGTCTCAACAGTGGTAGGTGCGTCGCCCAATTTTTGAACAAACGGATTGTCTGTGGAACGAAGCGTGTAAGGACTGCCAATAGCGCTTGTAACCGTAGGATCTGTTTTATCAATTTCAAAGCCAAGGAAGCTCCCGTTATTGTTTTGCAAAATACGACCCCCCATGCCTCCGTCTAAAACCTTATTCCCCGTTAATTTGGCTTGTGCCACGAGTATCTTATAGTCTCCTTCAAGTATTTTCATCTGCTGTTCTTTAGCAAAAGTGTCTTGAGCGTTGACATCCTCGATAGCCTGTGTCAAAGCCGCTGAGTCAAGCTTGATCTTGCGGTCCTTGGCCTGAGAAATCATGGCGGCAAAGCCCTTAGGTACACCGCTTACAGCATTGGCAAAGGCCATGGCCATGGTAGGTGACTTGGCATCGCTTGCAAACTTGAAGCCAGCATCTGCCAGCATCAGCAACGCATTGGTCTTCATGTCATCTTTGCTGTCGCCCATCAACTCTTGGAACAGCGGCGAGTACTCGCCGCGTGCTTCACGGATGCGGTCAATCTTGCTCTTAGCAGCAGGGGATTTGATGTCCTTGATGACAAGGTCACTGCCTGTTGCGCGTGCAAGTTCTTGCGCTGCGGTCGTGTCCGCCGCCAGTTCAGCAGGGGCTTCAGCAGGGGCTTCAGCAGGGGCTTCAGCAGGGGCTTCAGCTGCCGCCATGTCCGCAAACATGGCTTCGCGGCCCAGTGTGGGGTCCATGGACTTATTCGCGCGATTGGCGTAATAGCTCTCATCGATAAAGCCGCGTCCGGCGCCTGCACCAGACTTAGGCGCAAACACAGGCACGTCATATCCCAAAACATTGCTGCCGCTTGGGTCGTTCTGGCCTGTCTCAGACTCACCGAAACCGGCCAACATGGCCGCAGCGCTTGATAAAACAGGCGCTGCATTAGGGTACTGCGTCGCCAATTGGTTTAAACCTTGGTTCAGGCCCTGTGTCAACGTAGGCTGCATCAAATCGCCTCCGCGGGCAATCTTACCTGTGTATTGGCCACCTGCTCCACGCAGGTTTTCAAAATATGGCCTTGACACCTGTGGAGACATGAACATGCGGCCAGCGGCGGCGTTGACTGCTTGGCCTAGTTGCGCGGCACGTGGGCCAATGACATCCCCTGCACGAAGAAGTCCCCGTGCGATACCGGATGCAATGCCGCCTGCGTAAAAACCCTGAGGAGGCATGCCATCGGGTGTTGGCGGGGCTTGTTCAGCCCCCTGCGGGAAAGGGGGCTGCATACCCTCACCCCCGGGAGGCATCATCTGTCCTTGGTCCATGGGCATCTGTTCAGGGCCCATGGGCATTGGAGCGCCCTGCATGGCAGCGGGATCACCCGGCATTGGGGGAGGCATCATGGCCTCGCCCTGCGGCAAGCCGCCGATACCACCTTGGGGCTGCTGCATCATTGCAAAATGATCCTGCAACATGGCTAGCACTTCTGGGGGCGTGTCCATTGCGGCCTCTTCGCCCACCATTTGGGCAAGCTCCATGTACCGCGCATCCATGGAACGCATGTCACCGCGCAGGGTGTTCATTAAGATCTCAGGGTTTTGCGGGCTACGCTCCATAGGCAGCATTTCATCCTGCATCTCATCCTGCATTTCCATGTCGTCCATTTCATCCTCAAAGCCAGCCATGATGCCTGTGTTCTTTGAGTCTTTGGAAAGGGGCATGGCAAACATGGCCCGCTTTAGGATTTCTTCTTTCATATTTTTTCCTTAAAGGACTCCGGCGGTTCTAGCTGCGCCTGCTGTGGCCAACAAGCCGGTACCTACCCCAGCGATCTGCTGGAAAGGGCTTGGTGCCGCTTGTGCCTGTGAGGTAACCGCCATCTGGGAAGACGGCGCGCCCTTGTAGATGTCTGACAAAAAGGCCAACCGTTGCTGGCCAGACAGTGCGCTTTGCGTGGCGGTGGCGCGGGTAGCGTCCAACTCGGCTTGGGACTGACCCTGCTGCTGCGCGCCAAGGTTGTACAAGAAGTTGGCGTCGCTTTGACCCAGTGCTTGCTGCTGCTGGCCCAGTGCTGCTTGCTGCACGCCAAGGTTGCCTAATTGGCTGCCCAAGCCCGCGATGCCTGTAGCCATGCCTTGGCCGATACCAAACTGCTGGTTCGCCAAGTTGCCAATACCCTGACCGAGGGACTGTTGTAGCTGTGACTGCTGACCCAAGATACCTGCCTGCTGTCCTGCAATATTGGCGTACTGGCCAGCCAAAGCGGCCTCGGATACCCCAAGCTGACCAAGGTTTTGTGCTGCTTGCTGACCAAGGGATGCTTGCTGCAGGTTTTGCGCACCAATGTTTTGGCCGATGTTGCCTGCGTACTGTGCTGCGTTTTGCTGCAGGCCTGCTTGCTGTCCTGCCAAGTTTGCCTGAGCTCCCCCAATACCCTGCAGTGCCTGCGACTGCGCCAAGCCTTGGCTTTGCTGCGTCTGCTGCAGTTGTGCCATTTGCATGGCAGTGTTGGCATTGTATCCTGCTGCTTGGAATCGCTGCGCTGCCGCCTGCATGTCCAATGCGCCCTGTTGGTTAGCGGCGCTTATCTGACCCTGTCCTGCCGCGGCCAGCTGTTGTGCCGCGTTTTGACCAAGCCCTGCCTGCTGAGCAGCGGTATTGGTCTGTAACTGTCCTGCCGCGGCTAGCTGTTGCGCCGCGTTTTGACCAAGTCCTGCTTGCTGAGCAGCAATACTGGCCTGAAGTCCTGCTTGCCCTGCGAGCGCCTGCGCTCCCTGCTGCTGAAGCCCTGCTTGCTGCGCGGCCAATGAGCCCGCCTGCCCTGCTGCGCCTTGAAGCCCTTGGCCTTGGGCCAATTGACGTTGTTGCTGTTGCTCAAAGGCCTGCTGCGCTTGCTGCTGCGCGTTACCGTATCCCTGCTGCAAGGCATTGACAATGGCATTGTTCCGTGTCTCAGCTAAGTTTCGCTGTAGTTCCTGCTGCTGAATACCCTGCCTTGAACCACCAAATGCCCCTGCTTGAACGGCTTGTGCATTCAGGCCCTGCTGCTGGATAGCACCCTGCCTATTGATCTGCTGCATGGCGGCATCGATAACTTGCTGCTGGTATGGGTTCATGAAAGCCTCAGCGGAGGACGGGTCAAAACCCTGTGCTGCCCCTTGAAGCGACCCAATGCCAGACTGCAGTGCTCCCTGCGCTTGCCCAAAACCGGGTTGAGAGGCCGCGGCCATGGAGGCTCGAGCTGCCTCCATCCCTGTGTTCTGCGCTTGTTGAAAACCGGGTTGCGCTGCGGCCAACTGCGCTTGCTGGGCAGCGGACATTGCGGTACCGACTCCCTGTTGAAAACCGGGTTGCGCTGTGGCCAACTGGGACTGCTGGGCAGCACCATACAGTGCCCCTATTCCCTGCTGTGCGGTAGCTCCCGCCCGTTGCCCTGCCTGTGCGGCCATTGCCGCAGCTTGGTCGCTTTGCGCCAATCCTGAGCCCAGCAGCGAGGATGCGCCGCTAAAGTCAGAAGGTCCCGCGCCCATCGCCGCCTGCTGCGCGTAGCCCAAAGATCCTGTCGCCTGCCCAAAGCCCGGCTGATTTGCAGCCTGCTGGGAAGCCGCCACCGATTGCCCCATAAGGTTCTGAGATGCGCTTAGATCAGCCTGTGCAGAGGACTGGGCCATCTGCTGTGCAGAATTAATAGCATTAGCACCTTGACCAAGGTAGCCGATGCCTGCTCCGGCGGTGTTTGCTAGGCTACCTATTTGGGCATTGGTCCCTGCGGCGTTGTTTAGTGCTGCTTGGGCAGCACTAAACTGTCCTCGGGTGTCCGCCCCACGCATCAAATCAGCGGCCTCGCCCATAGAGGCTTGGCCCGCGGTCAGTGCTTGGGAGCCCGCGGTCAAATAGGGCTGGAATGCGCCTATACCTGCACGGCCCGTGGCAATAGCGTTCGCCTGATCCTGCGACATGCCTGCGACTTGGTAGCCGGGCATGTTCGGTGCAGGCATGGCTTGAGCAGATTTCAGGAGGGCTAGCTTATAGGCCTCAATCTCCGGGGCTTCCCGGACTATTTGTTCTGTGGTTTCGGTTGCCATCTATATTAACCCCGTGCTGCGTTACGTTCTAGTTGGTGCATCAAAGCATACATTTTCTTGGCACCATCACGGCGGCTACCGCCGCCTGCGCCTCGAACGGCTTCTGCTGTCATGACAAACTCGCCGTCCGACAGCATTGCAGGGATATCATCAGAAGTCTCGGTCCCCGGACCGGATATTTGACCATTGCGC
>Ga0222645_100593_pt1 | contig 19604 bp, 15 predicted proteins | sample AntAcemetagen292_FD_179881 | JGI IMG/M metagenome (GOLD analysis project Ga0222645, IMG submission 179881) | Saline water microbial communities from Ace Lake, Antarctica - #292 | ecosystem: Environmental > Aquatic > Non-marine Saline and Alkaline > Saline | place: Antarctica: Ace Lake | collected...
GGGAATAATCTAGATTTGGGACGTGATGTAGTATGTTTTGAAACTGCTTGGAAGCCATGTTGCATTTACCGTTATTAGGTTTCAGTACGTTAAATATAGTTCACCAACACCAAACTGCAACACAGCCTCAAAGGTACAAATAAAGACGGCGTTTGGAGTGACCAAATTGGTCAAATAAAAATAATAGTAGTACCTCCTTGGTGGCTTACTACTTGGGCTAAAATGTTGTGGGTAGCAAGTGCATTAACAATGTTGATAGGTTTTTATCGGAGGCGCGTTTACGCTTTGAAACAACAATCTCGTTTATTATCCATTCAAGTTGAAGAAAGAACATCTGAATTAGAGACCATGAATAAGAAGCTACTGACCCTGTCTAACATTGATGATTTGACAGGCCTTAGGAATCGTCGAGATTTTAGAAATAATTCATTACAAGAATTATCTAGGTTTGAGCGAAGCGGTAAACCTTTTTGTATTTTACTTATCGATATTGACTATTTTAAACTGGTTAACGATGCTAATGGCCATGCCTGCGGTGATAAAGTACTGGTTCAGACCAGTGCATTGATGAAAAGCCGAATTAGGCAACAAGATTTATTAGCTCGCTGGGGCGGAGAAGAGTTCATCATGATGATTGTTGAAGCAAGCATTGAACAGGGTCAACGAGTTGCCGAAAATATTAGGTCCGCCATCAACCAAAATAGAGTCGAGTTTGAAGGCCAAGATATTCAGGTTACTGTCACTATCGGAGTGAGCCAAATACACCCATCGGAAAAATTAGATGCTTGTATCAACCGAGCAGATAAAAATTTATATTTGGGTAAAAAAGATGGCCGCAATAAAGTTATTACAGATATATCATAATTTTCTGCAGCCAGCTTTAACTTAGTGACCTAATACATTTTTTTCAGTTCTTTTTGAATGCTTTACTGCTTTTTTTTCCTTTGCGGTTAAAAGTGGTTTCTTTTTAGAATCTTTTTTATTGTCTTGCCCTTTACTCATAATATCCACCCCAAATCATAAGTTTATTAACCTAAAGCCAGTGTTAACTAGCCTAGGCACACGCCTAAAAATTGACATCAATAAAAACGACAATGTCGATATATAGGCACATTATTATGAGCTTAATAATGTACAACGCAAAGATAATATTCTATTTTAAAAATGCTAAAATCTATTGAATTATAGTGGCTAGTCAACTCAGACCAAGTACTCATCATTTTAAAAAGTGAGGCTTAATACTAGAGAAGATTCAGCTTTAAAACTTTAGCTAAATACCGACCATAGACTGATTAAAATAATCATTGCGTACTGAATCCGCCAAATTTAGAAAATTATAATGTTGTCAGGTTACTTGCAGGATTAAAGGATTGAGTAATTGTCTGTTGGATTGAATAATCTGCAACAAGCGTAGACCTTACCCACTGGGTAAAGTCTTAACTGTATAAATTTATTTTAAAGGTTAACTAAACCCTATGGTTAATACTAGCAATTCAAAAGTAAATTCCATACGCCTCTTGAATCCAGGCCTTTTGAATCCGAGCCTTGAATATAATCGAAAACTAAAATTTTATCTTTAGCTAAGTTTACTGATATAACAGTGTATAGCTGTAAGTTTGAAGTTCACATCACACTCCGTTGATTCAAAGCAGCTTTAACTTAATTTTCTAGCTTTAAATTTGCGCCCTTTCAATTTGCCTTCATTAACTTGTTTTAACGCGCGCTTAATACTACGCGTTTTAACTGCTACGTAAGTATGAGTAGCTGTGACGTTGATTTTACCTATATCATCACCGTCAATATCTGCGTCTTTAGTTAGCGCACCCAAGATATCTCCGGGACGAATTTTGCTTTTTTTACCGCCATCAATACATATTGTTGAATATTCAGGTTGGATAAGGCGATTAGCATGAAAACGAAGAGCTTGGATACCGGTCCATTTTATTTTAGCTTTTTGGTAATCTTCAATTGCATTAGCCCGAGGCATTTCTTTGGCACTACAAAGAGTGAGAGCCAAACCTTTAGCATCAGCACGACCCGTTCGACCAATGCGGTGAATATGCACTTCAGGATCAGGGGTGATTTGATAACTGATCACCGCGTTCACTTCTTTAATGTCCAAGCCACGCGAAGCCACGTCAGTGGCAACCAATACTGAGACACTTCGATTAGAAAACCGAGTTAATACTTCGGTTCTGTCACGCTGCTCTAAATCGCCATGCAAAGCTAATACAGACACCCCTAATTTAGTTAATTCATCTGCCACTTCCTGACAGGCAATCTTAGTATTACAAAACACGATAGCTGATTCGGCTTGATAATGACTCAACATAGCCGCCACAGCTTTGATACGATGCGGTTCTTCTACTTCAAAGAACAATTGTTCAATACTGGTAGCTTCGTGAGTGGCTTCAACGCTGACTTGTAACGGGTTACGCTGCACGTCTCTGCTTATTTGCGCAATAGAATCAGGGAAAGTAGCTGAAAATAATAAAGTTTGTCTGTCTAGCGGCACAGCATCAATGACTTTAGCCATTTCTACTTCAAAACCCATATCTAACATACGATCGGCTTCGTCAAGAACTAGAGTATTAACCTCGCTCAAATCAAGGCGTCGACGAAACAAATGGTCCATGATACGACCAGGCGTACCCACAATGATATGTGCGCCATGTTCTAGTGAGCCAATCTGTGGACCTAAAGGGGTGCCGCCACATAACGTCAATACTTTAATATTATGAATACCGCGGCCTAGCTTGCGGATTTCTAACGCCACTTGTTCGGCGAGTTCACGCGTAGGACACATTACCAAGGCTTGAACTCGAAATCGCTTCACTTTGAGGTTATGCAATAGCCCCAAACCGAAGGCAGCTGTTTTACCACTACCGGTTTTGGCTTGGCCAACGACATCTTTGCCTTCAATAATAGCGGGTAAGCTCATGGCTTGAATATCGGTCATTTCTTTAAAACCCATGGATTCCAAGTTATCGAGCAAGGCGTTGTTTAAACCTAGTGAAGCAAATTCTTTATTCAAAATATTCTCTTTTGTTGGGCAGCCAACAGTTTCCTTTACAGGCTACTGTGACGGTCTTTTTCAATACATATGTCGAGCACGTGCAATAATTCTGCTCGTGCTTTTAATTTTGTCTGGTGATGGGCTTGCATATCTAGTTTTGTCATGACCTAAGCAATCGCTTGAACCGCAGCTGCAAATTCTGCTTCGCTAACGACCTTATCTAAAAATCTAGCTGTGACCGCTTCTTGTGGTGAGACCCTTACAGTCAAAATCACTGAACGGTTTAAAGATACTGACTCCAATCTACCTTAAGTTAATTCTACACCACCAAAGTACATAGTCATACCTATTGCGACTTCGTTTAAAGCGATATTGAATGCTCCATTAACGCTTATTCGATAATCTGCCGCTAACAATAAAAATGCGCACTTAGCAGTTCCGATACTATGTCACATTACTTTCAAGTCATAATCATCACAAAGCATGCCTACTTACCCTATGAGCTCGACAACAGCTTGGTTTTGTTCCGATTGACCATTATATTGATTGTCTATAGTTTTTTTCTAGACATAGGTAGAAGCTTTTACTTAGGGCCTAGCTTAATGTTTAATTTAATGTCTAGTTCGTGGCTTAAAACTTAAAAATTGAACTTACTTGAACTTAACAAAACACAATTCCCACATATTCACCCATACCACTGGCGTAAATAAATGAGACCTCCTGATAAATGAGGCCTCCTGTATAAACAACAATAAATTAGAGCTTCAGGGGTATATTTTCATATATTTATAATAAATCACGTTAAAATGACGGGCTTTATTCAAACATCAAGTATCAAATTAATTTCCAGTCAACAGTTTGCCCTGCAAAAAATGGCACTATTGGTTCACCACTGGGCAAAATAACAGAGTCGGGTACTGTCCAGCTTTGTTTAGCTAACGTTACTGTATCTGTGTTGCGGGGTAGACCATAAAAGTCTGCACCATGGAAGCTGGCAAATCCCTCCAACTTGTCAAGTGCATCAAGTTCATCAAAAACCTGAGTGTAAAGTTCTAAAGCGCTCCATGCGCTATAACAACCGGCGCAACCACAAGCGTTTTCTTTGGCATGTTGGGCATGAGGTGCCGAGTCTGTACCCAAGAAAAATTTATTTGAGCCACTGGCTACTGCCTGACGCAAAGCTTGCTGATGAGAGCTGCGTTTCAGTACAGGTAAACAATAGTTGTGAGGTTTAATGCCGCCCACTAACAAGTCATTACGATTTAACAATAAGTGTTGTGGTGTGATCGTGGCGGCTACATTACTGGCACTGCTAACAACAAAGTCCACTGCGTCACTGGTAGTAATATGTTCAAACACCACTTTTAACTCAGGAAAAGCTGCAACAATTTTAACCATATATTGGTCAATAAATATTTTTTCACGGTCAAAAATATCCACATGACTTTCAGTTACTTCCCCGTGTACTAGTAATAATAGACCTTGTATTTGCATTTCTTCAAACACGGGGTATAACGCTTCAATAGCGCTTACCGCTTGTGCCGAATTGGTCGTTGCACCAGCAGGATATAACTTGGCAGCTATTACACCCAAATTTTTAGCATCAATAATATCTTGTTTAGTGGTTTGATTGGTCAGGTATAAGGTCATCAAAGGCTCAAAATGACTACCTTTTGGGCGTGCAGCTAAAATTCGAGTTTTATATTCGCCAGCTAACTTTGCATTCACTACAGGAGGCACTAAATTTGGCATCACTATCGCACGGGCAAAACACCTAGCAGTAGCAGGTACAGTTTCGCCAAGTATGTCACCATCTCTAAAATGTAAATGCCAATCGTCTGGTGTGGTGATAGTAATCTGTTGCATGTTTGTCCTACTTAAATTTTCAATTGAAAACGAATAAACCTAGTTCAACATTATGCCTTAAATTACCCTTCAAGCACCAAAACTCTAGCAGCATTTGTTATTGTGCCGATAGAATAGATCTGTTTAACCAAGAATTTGCTGAATTTGTTGATAAATTAAAGCATTATTGATGTCATAAATTATTCATATACTTTTGTGGAAGCGTTCTATGCCTGCAGTCATTAGCCTGCTAAATATTGTCCCTGATAATAAAAAAAACTTTTTTACCAAACTTATCTTCAAATCATTAGACCGTGTCCTTGCTATCAATAAGTTAGACAACTTGTATCGTGAAAATAATCTTCATGGGTTGGATAAAACAACTTTTGCCAAAAGCCTATTAGATGGGCTCAATATTCAGTTGCTTGGGCTACAAGAATTGCAAGCTAAGATCCCTAAAACTGGATCACTGGTTATCGCCAGTAATCATCCCTTTGGTGGTATTGAAGGTGTGTTTCTAGCTTGGGCGATCGAACAAGTGCGCCCCGATATAAAGGTGATGGCTAACCAAGGACTGAAGATATTTCCTGAGCTTGAAGATTATTTTATCTTTACCAACCCACTGTCAGAGAAAGATCCAAGAAATGCACCATCTATTCGCACTTGCCTAAAACATGTAAAAACTGGCGGGGCATTGCTCATTTTTCCTGCTGGGCGTGTTAGTTATTTTCATAAAGACACAAAACGTATTGCTGACCACAGTTGGAACAGATTGATTGCCAGTATCGCTAATCGCACTAACGCACAGTACTTACCTATATTTGTTAGTGGCCTCAACAGCCCCTTGTTTTATCGTTTAGGGCGGATTTATTTTCGGCTTCGTATGTTGATGTTGCCCCGTGAGTTAGTCAATAAACGTAACGCTAAGATAACCATAACAGCGGGTGAAGCAATCGAGATTAAACACTATGCAAATAATGGTGATCTTGACACTCAGACTGCGCTTTTTAGAGCACAAAGTTATCATCTTGATCCAGCTTGGCAAAAAGCATGGCCCGCAGATCCTGTTACTCGATTACAAACACTTGCTTTTGAAGTCAATGGTGAAGTGATTTTACAAGAAGTACATCAGCTTCCTAGCGAACAACATCTGCTCGATCACAAAGGGTTGTCTGTGTACTTTGGTTATCAAAAGCAAATGCCAAACACGGTGAATGAAATTGCCCGCCTGCGGGAAATGGTCTTTCGTGAACATAACGAAGGCAGCGGTGAACCCATGGACACCGATCACTTCGACGCCACCTACACTCACTTATTTGTGATAAAACAAGATGTTGGTCAAATAATCGGTGCGTATCGAATGGGACAAACTGACAAGTTATTAGCTGATGATAATTTGGAGAACCTGTATCTACATCGTATGTTTAACTTTGGCTCTGACTTTGTCAGTCGGCAACAGCCTTGCTTGGAAATGGGCCGCTCTTTTTTAATACCTGAATACCAACGAAGCTTTCAAGGCTTACTATTGTTGTGGCGAGGTATCGGCGCGTTTGTCTGTCAATACCCTCAATACAGAACGCTTTATGGCACCGTTTCTATCAGTAAATTATACGATGCGCGCAGTGTAGCAATTGTTCAGCAAGCTATGGTTACACCCACAAACAAGGTAGTACCAAGAGCGCCGTTCGAACATAAGCTGCACCCAGAAGTACAACACTTTGCTGAGCAACACGGCTTACGAGACCATGTTAGCGCCCTACTTATGGGCATTGAATCCGATGGCAAGGATGTACCTATATTGCTTAAACACTACAATAAACTGGGTGCAGTGTTTCATTGTTTAGGGATCGATAAGAGTTTTAATGATACGCCAGGGTTACTACTGAGTGTGGATTTACCGAATGCTCCAGAAAAATTACTGAAGTTATACTTGGGGCTCGGGTGGCAAGAATATAAAAAATATAATTAACCACACGACACGAGCTGATTTTGTTAACAAAAGCCAGCGGTAGCGCTATTTGAGACAAGTAATGCTTACCACTGGCTTTGTTATATTACTCTGCGAGCCTGTAGTTCTTAGCTGCTTTGAACAACTTTTTTCTAGGTTTTTTTATACTTTTCCATACTTCTCTACACTTCTTTATACTTTTCTATACTTCTCTACACTTCTTTATACTTTTTTAACAAACTGCGACTTGAGTTTCATAGCACCTATGCCATCGATTTTACAATCGATATCATGATCGCCATCTACCAAACGAATGTTCTTCACTTTAGTACCTACTTTGACCACAGCAGAAGACCCCTTTACCTTGAGATCTTTGATTACCGTGATGGTGTCACCGTCAGTCAGTATATTACCGTTTGAATCTTTGATAACCCTTGTGTCGTTTTCTGCTGTAACAGCTTCAGACCATTCATGCGCACATTCTGGGCATACATAACCTTCCCTGTCTTGGTAAGTGTAAGTTGAGTCACACTGCGGACACTGTGGACATTGTGATAAATCGTTCATAAAGAAATCCTTACTACGGTCATATTGAAAAACAATTTAACGTAATTATCCGTATATTGTTAAACAATTGCCAGCTTCATACTCGAGGTCTGCAGTAGCCAAGACCTGAAAATTGAGAGGGAAAGATATTGTCTAGAATACTACATCATAGTGATGTTGATTTTTTGTTTAATACCGATAACTATGCTCGTTGCCGCATATGAGTGGCAGTACTAGGTGCAACCCCAAAATTCACTTTACCTTTGTTACCCAGTAAAGAATTAATCACTGCTAACAGAGAAAAATGATGTACCGCGTGACTAGAAACAAAAACTAACTCTCGCGCTAAGGTTGATTGAGTTTGGGCGCTTTGTGTTTTACTGACAGAAGTTTCGCACATTACGTTAAGAGGTATATCAGCATCTAGCTGGCTAACTTCTTGCAGCCACCGTTCAACCTTTTGCCACTCTAACAAGGCTGTTTGCGGACAAGACTCAACGATAGAACAACGATTTCTTTTATTGTAATTAACTAAGCCTTGGTCCATCCCGTCTTTTAACGCTAAATAATGATCCAATATATGACGCATATGTGTGCCTGCGCTGCTCGCAAAATGAGGTTTGAGCACCACTTGATAATTTTTAACTGATAAACCTAGCAAAAATTCTTTAGCTTGTTTAACCGTTTCTAATTGACCTTCAAGTGCTATGGCATTACTGAGCATGTGTTTCCTGTATTATTATTGATTTAATTATTACCTTTTAATGACCATAAGTAATGTAATTAAATTTCATCACAAAACAAAACATTCGCTATATCAATCATTTATGTATCAGACTGCAATCTGTTTTGATCTTACTACACTAATATTACAATTATATTGTTTTTTAAATCATTGTCTTACTGTGTATCTAAAAACACGAAATTTTAATTTTTTTCGCTATAAGGCTAAGTTTCAATCAAGTTAAGCGTTAATAAGTTAGGTGATATTCACTCGGGTAAACATGTGTTTGCCTCGCAAGCCGGCTACATCGATGACGAGTTTAAGCATCAACCCCATTGAATTTTTACTCTTAATATTCTTTGAATACCTTTTCAGTGCCCTCTTGATGCCCATGTTCTAACACCTGAGACTGAGTCAATAACATAGCAAATAAGTCATGACTTGACAGTGAGTAATACAAGCTCAGCTGTAAGCTCATTTAAAATTTAATATAATGTACTAGGTTAGAAAGCAAATTAGTCATTCAAATGTTTTGTTATCGAATGTTTTGTTATAATAGCGTCATTAAGTAAATGCATAAAAGAGGGCTTCATGAAAAAAGGATTAGGAATAGTTGGCGTGTTAGTACTGCTGATTGCAGGCGTTACCTGGTACATGTTGCATGGAGCTGGCGACTTTATTGGTGCACAGATAGAGCAACAAGGAAGTAAATACCTTGGCACCACGGTGTCAGTATTTAAGGTGGACTTGGTATTAACCGAGGGACGAGTAACAATCAGTGATCTGGATATAAAAAATCCTCAGGGATTTGATAAAGAAGATGCGTTCAGTGTCGATACAATCACCTTAGATCTAGGCGAAGTAATCAATGAACCTTATGTGATACAGACGATTAGTATTGATGCTCCAGAAATTCTTTATGAGGTAGACAAAGATGGCAAAGGTAACCTAGTAGTATTAAGAAATAATTTAGCAGCCAAACTGCCAAGTACTAAGAGTGAATCTACCCCAACATCACAAGACGCAGCTAATCCTTTGATGATTGTTGCAAATATAACGGTCAGTAATGTGCGTCTTAAATTAAATTTTGAAAAACTGCCCACTGGAGATTTAAATTTAGACACCAAGAATTATGAGATCACTTTACCCACGTTTAATGCCGGACCTATCGGCCAGCCTAATGGCATGCCAGCAAATCAATTAGGTATTGCCGTGGTTAATGCGATGCTTGATAACGTTATTGCAGCGGCTAAATCTGAAGCGAAAAAACGATTCGCAGCAGAGGCAAAGAAAAAGGTCAAACAAGAGCTGGAAAAACAAAAAGCTAAATTATTAGATAAGGCCAGTAATAAACTTAAAGACTTATTTAATTAAGATTGTAAGTTATCCCTACAAATCGTTACTACTTATAAATTTTTAGTCAATGTTTTGCACTCAATGTAAAAAAATATGAATAAAGATATAAAGCACCCCACCCGATTTGATTTTTACTGCCAATAGCCGACCGCATAATTTGGCTTTAAGACGATACCTACTTAAATTTTCACGTATCAGCAAATTGAGACTTACCATCCTTACATTTCACTACCACACCGCTATTCGTTTATTCGTTTATTCGTTTAACAATGCTTTATTGACATCACTGTTGCTTCGCAATTGAAAGGTTTCTAGCTGTGGCTAAAACATAGATAACAACCCAAAATTTCTTAGATGACAATAATATTAAAACCCTTATTGTCATCTAATCAGTATTTTAAAAAGGTTACTCAGCGAATTTGTGCCAACAAAAAATTAATAAAATATTAAGTTTTTAACCTTGATTAATATCAGTGCAGCATGACGTGAGGCGGGTTCAATCAACATACAGTTTTTTTAGAGCTGTTTTAAATACATTTAAAACAAATCACAATAAAATCTCCAGAATTGGTAGTTTTACGTATTTACACCACTAGAGATTAACTTAATGTAATACGCTTGTGCATATTACTTGGAAAATCCAATCAAGTTGGGTGAGCACAACACTCAAAGTGACTATTTGTATCCCTTTTGATGTGGCTATAATTGGAGTCTCTGAGACAGTGAGGCCTTATTATCTTAGTTTTGTACCACCTGAGCCAGCTACATAGGTATATAGCTGAGAATTAGAAAGGGTTAGAAAAGAATTAGAAGTGATGTACAAATGTCATCAATAAGGGCCCATTAGATACTTCTGAAGATGATTTAGAGTCGTAGTACTTGAAAATATCAAACCTAATAAGAGCTATCTTGCTGCTTGTATTGATGTGAAAGAAAAGGATTACACTATGAACACAAGTGACTGTGAGTGACTGTAAATGGATAAAAGTAAGTACAAGTATACTTCTAGACAGAGATATTTCATCTCCTGTGTGAATCACATTAAGCTTCGCAGCTTCCTAACATCTAGACAATATTCTTTAGTAATCATAACTTTACTTATGTCCTACTTGTGTGTCGGAGCACTGATAAAGAACGTCAAAACTAATTATTATTTCCGGTACCTTTTTAATAAAAGCATCACTCAAGCTGCAGCTACACCAGGAGCGTGCGAATGTTAAAGTCGCAAACCAGCGCAAATGTGTTGGAGTACGTCGAGCATATTATTGATACCGTTCGAGAGCCTTTAGTAACACTCGATCAAAATTTAAGAGTACTCACTGGAAACCGTTCCTTTTACACCTTTTTTGAAGCGAAGCCTGTGGACACAGTTGGCTATCTTATCTTTGATATAGGCAGCAAACAATTAGATACACCTGCACTTCGTGAACTGTTAGAAGTTATTATACCATGCAAAATTAATGTCGATGATTATGTGATTAGTCACAACGTTGTAGGTATAGGTCAGCGGGTCATGTTGTTGAATGCCAGACAGGTGAAACAACTCAAAGGTCAAGAGAATATCATTTTATTGGCTATGGAGGACGTCACTGGACAAAGAGGGGACGTAGTCATTACTAACGAAGAGAGAAAAAAAGAGAATGAGAAAGGAGAAGAACAAGAAAAACTGCTAAACAAGTTAGTCATTGCTAACAATAAGCTTACCCTTCAGAACAAAGAAAACGAACTTCTGGTTCAAAATCTAAAACGTGCGGCCAGTGTTTTCACTCATGCTCATGAAAGCATTGTCATAGCAGATACCAATGCCACTATTATTGAAGTCAACGATTCCTTCAGCCGTATTACTGGGTACACCCCTAAAGACGTGCTGGGAGGAAAACGAAAAATCTTACAATCAACACGTAATTCAACAATACTTTTTACCGAAATGAAAAACACGTTGCTGACACAAGGCTACTGGCATGGTGAGATATGGAACCGTCGTAAAAATGGTGAGATTTATCCCGAAATTAATACTATTAGCGCAGTGAAAGACAGTACTGGTGTGGTGCAACACTACGTTTCGTTATCTACAGACATTACATCAATGAAAGCGCATCAGGGACAGCTAGAGCGTATCGCTCACTACGACGTACTGACCAATCTGCCTAACCGTGTCTTACTGGCAGACCGCCTAAACCAAGCAATGGTGCAATGTCAGCGTAATAATCGGACATTAGCTATTGCGTTTATGGACTTAGATGACTTCAAAGAAATCAATGACAAACACGGACATAACGTGGGAGACCAACTGCTTATTGCCGTGTCACATCGCATAAAAAAGAATCTACGTGCAGTCGATACACTGGCGCGTATTGGCGGCGATGAATTTATCGCGATCATGGGTGATTTATACAATATCGAAGACAGCACGCCTGTATTAGAACGCTTACTAAAAGCCGTTGCTGCTCCCGTTACTTTGAATGGCAATGTGATACAGGTGACAGCGAGTATTGGTGTTGCCTTTTACCCACAAGACGGTGAAGATTCAGACCAACTGATACGTCACGCGGACCAAGCGATGTATAGTGCTAAACAATCAGGTAAAAACTGTTATCACTTGTTTGATTCCGCACTAGCGAGTGCGGTTAAAACCCAACAACAAAATATAACTGAGATCGCTTTAGCTCTCAAAAGAGCTGAGTTTGTGTTGCACTATCAACCCAAGGTAAATATGCGCACCGGTGTAGTAATAGGTGTAGAAGCTTTAATTCGCTGGCAACATCCACTGCGTGGTTTAGTGCCTCCTCTAGAATTTTTAGAAATAATCGAAGAACAAACTATCAGTTTAGAGCTGGGCGAATGGGTTATAACACACGCACTGACTCAAATAAGTCAGTGGCAGAGTATAGGAGTGTGTCTTCCTATTAGTGTCAATATCAGTGCTTATCAATTACAGCAAGATAACTTCACAACACGCTTAACAGCATTGTTGGCCGTTTACCCTGAAGTTAACCCACGTTCTTTAGAATTAGAAATACTCGAAACAAGTGCTTTACACGATGTCAATCAGGTGTCTGCGACCATGAATGCATGCCATAAATTAGGTGTACGTTTCGCTTTGGATGACTTCGGTACGGGGTATTCATCACTCAACTATCTTAGATACCTACCAGCGTATATGATCAAAATTGATCAGACATTTGTGCGTGACATGTTAGAAAACGCTGAAGACTGCGCAATTGTCAAAGGCGTAACAGGGCTCGCTCAAGCATTTCAGCGTGAAGTCATTGCTGAAGGTGTAGAAACTATTGCTCACGGCATAGCACTATTAAAGCTGGGCTGTGAGTTAGCTCAAGGTTATGGTATTGCTCGACCTATGCCCGCTAGCGACATTCCTAAGTGGCTATCTAATTGGAAAGTGTATGATTCGTGGCAAGCACAAAGTCTTATTGAAACTAACTCGCTTAAAAGCTGAGTATCACTGCTTACCTTTTATTACCGCCTGATTCATGTGTTATTAGCACCAGCTTTAACTGCTTGTTTTTTAATCGCTAGTATTTCTGCCTATCGTGCTATTAGAAGGGACAATATAGAGGGGACAATAAAAACACCGCAACTAGCACTCAACACGGCCGTTTTTGTAGTATTAATTGATGCCTCTACAAATTTTCGTTGGCAACTTACAAGGTTTGAATACTTTAAAATATTAGCTTCAAAAAATTGTGATGATGGAAAGTGTATGAGGAATACAAAAAAGGTGTACCGCTTTTATTGGTTACCATGCCAGACCAGAAAATCGTATCAGTTATTTTGAGATAGCCACTCTAAACATCACCAATATTATTCTAACCTATCACTCGGAAATCGAGAGACAAGGCTTAAACGACTTTATTGGTGAGCATCAACCTATTACATCTTTGCTCTACGAATTCCTAATTATGCTGGGTATGGATATATTAATGCATAGACATACTAGGCCTTTAGAGAAAATTCCACCGTGTTTTTTGGAACAGAAATCATAATATCAGACTCCTTTTTAGAGTGTTTTATTTACCTTTTGTTCTTTTTCTCTTCTCCTTTACGGCTCTTTACTATTTTTTTCATTCTTTTTTCACTGCTGATTTTAATTAAGTTTGAATTCAATAAGATGGGATTTTTTAGTTATCTTAATGTTTAAGTCATCGTATTTTTTATGTGAGTTAAACATCAACTCTTAGTAAAATATTTGCTGATTTAAAGGTTACAGCTAAGTAAGCCTTTTACTCAAAAAGCTTTTTGTCATCAAGCTGTCATTTATGCATCATATAAATGTCATCACAGTTTCATATGCTGTTTACATTCAAATTAGTATAAAAAGAAAAGAGTGATGCAAATAATTAAAAGTTCTAAGTATTCAGCCCTTGCTTTAGTAATAAGTTTGTCTTTAACAGGCTGTTTTTTAGACGGTGATGATGGTGTGGACGGTATAGATGGCGCTCAAGGTACAATAGGTTCGTCAGGAACAGATGGTAGTGACGGTGTGGACAACAATGCCAGTATTAGCTTGAATTTGGTTGGGCGCATCAAACTTAATCCTAGTGATCCTGAAGGTGCGGCAGAAATAGTTCAGTTTCACCCGGCCTCTAAAACTATCTACGCAATTAATGGAGCTGCTGCTGAGCCGACCATCGCCATGATCGATGCTGCATCTATAACCACAGAAGCTTTAAGTAACCCTCTATCAAATGAAAACTTAACATCCATAGCTTTAGTGCTGCCGACTGAGCACAATGGCATTATACTAGGTGGACCCACCAGCATCTCAGTGTCGGGAGATTGGATGGCTGTAGCAGTGCCCGCTAAAGATATCGCCACCAATGGCATGGTGTTATTTTATAACGGCCTAGACATGTCTTCGCCGACTTTCGTAAAAGCGGTGGAAGTAGGTAACTTACCTGACATGGTAACTTTCACACCAGATGCCAGCAAAGTATTAACCGCTAACGAAGGCCAGCCAAGTGGTGACTACAATGTTGACCCAGAAGGTTCAGTATCAATTATTACAATTGTAAATGGTACACCAAGCGACGCATCAATCAATATCCGTTTCTCAGACTATAACGGCAAACAAGCAGAGCTTGAAGCACAAGGCATGCACTTTCCTAATCCATCGGGGCGCACTATTAACGGCACTTTGATCAACACAACTGTTGCGCAAGATTTAGAGCCTGAATATATCACCACCACGAACGACATTGCTTACGTCACACTCCAAGAAAACAACGGTTTAGCAGTCATTAATTTAACTGATAACAGTGTACAAGTGATAGGTCTTGGGTTTAAAGATTGGAGTGGCTACCAGTTTGATGGTATGGAAGATGGTACAGTAAGTTTTGGTCAATATGACAACTTATATGGCATGTATATGCCAGATACCATCGCCTCATATCAGTGGAAAGGTGCCCATTTTTTGTTAACTGCAAACGAAGGTGATTCAAGAGAATATTTCTTCGACACATTAAATGCTGATGGCAAACAAGATAAAGACTTATGCAGCGCTGCAGGGGGACAAGACTTTGATAAAGATGATGGTTGTTTATCTTTTTCTGAAGAGACTCAAAGCCGAAAACTTAATTTTGCACCAGGCTCTAATCTGGAGACTAATGCAGGTGATGATCCAAAAGATTTTGACTTTACTGCTTTTCCATTAGGGCGTTTAAATGTAAGTAAAATTTTAGGAGATAGTAACAATGACGGTGAACATGACGCTATTTATGCCTACGGTGCACGTTCATTTACTATCTGGGATAGCAATGGCTTAGTAGTATTTGATTCGGGTGACGATTTTGAGCGTATTAGTGCTTCTGTACACGGCAATACTTTTAACAACGATAACGACGAAAACAAGGGTGACTCGCGTTCAGCAAACAAAGGCCCAGAGCCAGAAGCCTTAACGGTGGGCAAAGTAGGTAACAAAACCTATGCATTTATTGGTTTAGAACGTATGGGTGGAATTTTTATTTACGATGTTAGCAACCCTTATGATACTAAATTTGTCGACTACATAATTAACCGTGACCTTACCGAAGGTGGTGACTTAATAGGTGACAGCGGTCCAGAAGGTATGGTGTTTGTTGATGCTACCAATAGCCCAACTGGTAACGCTTTAGTCATAGTTGGTAATGAAATAAGCGGTACAGTTTCAGTCTGGCAGATTACTGCAGGCTAAAAGCTTTGATGTTACTACGCAAAAGCGAGTCACCACAGAAGCAAACGGCGCTATTTTTTAAATAGCGCCGTTTGCTTATCTTATTTTTAAGCTAAAAACTCGTGTCTTGCAGCTGTTCTTATTCTGCATACTTATCTTTCATCAAATACGCAAAAGCCGTATTAAAAGCGACTTCTTGGAACATCTTCAAACCTGTCTCAGGTATAGGCACAAGTACAGGGTTACGCTTTAATGATTCTTTGATCGCTGTAGGAGACAGTACTATCACCTCGACATCAGCCAACAACTCTAATGCAGCTTCCATTTTGAAGCCTACTGCACCACCAGCAAATTTACCTTTCATTGGACGTTGACGAATAATAATTTGGTCTATTTTATAATCTTGTATTAGTTGCGCAAAGGTTTTTTGAAAATAGCGTAAATCTTTAGCAACTGCATTTTTAGGCAACGATAGTTTGCGCGTATGGCAATCAGGAATTTGGAATACTTCTTCATCCAGTGATAACAAACATATGTTTGCATCATTACTACTTAAATCAACACCTATTACCCGCATAATACTTTACTCTTACTGTTAACTTGAATGATAGAGATTGTAACTTAATTCCTAAAAATCAGTGCTACCAATATATGAATAAAACGATGTTGAGTGAATTACATCGCTACACCAACCTATACCAACATATACAATCACTAAATAACTCTTTCAAATAAACTTTTAAAAAGACCTTTTAGAAAGACCTTTTAGAAAAGCTTTTTAAATATGTCGGATGTAAAGCGAACAGCCAACTATTTAGCTAAAATTAATAGCTAAAATCAATGGCTAAAGCCCCTATTTTAGAAACTGAGTAAGCTATCAATAAATTCACTAAAAAATAAGTTTACTAAAAAAGAGTCTAATTAAAAAACGCTGACATTTACTCGTATGCTATTTTTTATGGTACTGAAACAGCACCGAGCAACTTATGAGCACACTGAAGTGGTATAAAAATATAATCTCAGTTGTCAAAAGCGGAAAACTTGCCCGTGTGGAATTTGAAAATGTAACGCCAATATCAGTTAAATATTGCAACTACTGATCAATTGATAAATGATCGACGTAACTTATTTGATAAATACTAAGCGATTTTAAAGAATAAAAATGAGTCTTACCACAAACGCAAAATTCAGTTGCCCATATTGCATGGTCATGAACGATATAGAAATCGATGAAGAAAATGACTTAAATCAGCAGCAAATCGTAGACTGTCAAATTTGTTGTTCACCCATAGAAGTTGTTATAACGGCTGGCATGGACGGGCAATTTAATATCATGGCCACTACTGACAGCGAATAATCAATCAATAAGGTCACTAGATGATAGACATATTTAATGCGACTCAATCGTTGCAAGACATCATTCAAAAAGTAGAAAATGAGCGGTCTTTGCTACAGCTGGTGGTAAAACATATTCACAGTTATGAATTTTCGACGCAAGTTGATAGTAATGAAATTGACATCGCATTTGCTGCCAGTGGCGGTATGACTCGCTGGGTCAACGGTGATAACTCGAAGATAAAATGTGAACCCACCCCAAACAGGCAGACTACCTTTGGTGATATATTGATTGAGCAGCCTCAAGGGTATGTCAACTTAGCGACACCAGCAGGCTTTATTCCTCTGGTGGACGTTGTTTACTCACAAGGACAACTGAGTTTGAAACAAATAAATTAGCGTTTGAGAAATTTATTCATTCTTACGCAGCGTATACATGGGTCAATTAGCTCCTAATCGACCCATGTATGTTAGCCAATTTCCGTCTATATCAAGTTGCTGATAATCTGAGTGCGTCTTCACTCATACGAGCTAAAATTACACCTATGATTAAGATAACTCAGAATGTAATAAAATGGTTCATTGTCATTTTTGTTGGCGCACATTGGCCTAGCTTTGCGCAGCAACTAACCTTTAATAAGTCCAAACAAAGTGAGCTGGTGGCTTTTAATTATTCTTGGTCTGATCACCAACAGCAGACCCAAGATATCGCTTTTGCATTACCATTGTCACAGCTAAATAGACAAAATCATAAAAAAATCATTCCCAGCTTAGCCCAGCAATATGTATACATTGAGCTGCATAAAGCTGCACGGCAAATCAATCCAAAAGAAGCCCGAGTACAAATTCAACGTCGAGGTCAAGATATACAAATTCAAGTTACCAGTAGATCTGAGCATTTATTAGAGCGTTGGCAACGTTCCATGGAGCAAAGTAAGGAAAAGGCTCTCGAGCGATATCTGCAAGATAATTACTACAATTACTTTTATTCACACCTTGGACAAAAAGCGATAAAGCCTGATCACTTGCGGTATATCTCAGAAAATAAGGCAGCTTTGCTACCCATAGCTCAGGCGGTGTATGAAAAACTTTCTACTAACAGTGAAACCCGCGCTTATGTAAGCTTGGTACTTAGCTGGGTACAGAGCATTCCTTATAATGAGCTAGAAAATCGCTTAGACTCGAATGGTGCAGGTTACTTACCACCGCTGTCTGTTGTGGCCAACAACCAAGGAGACTGCGATAGCAAGACAGTGTTGATGGCAAGCTTAGTACGCTCGTTATTGCCAGATACAAAAATGACTATGGTGTATCTGCCTAACCATGCATTGTTAGGTATTGTTCTGCCTTTTGTAAGCGGTGAACAGACTATAACTATAGACGGCTTTGAATATCTATTAATGGAGCCTACAGGTCCCGCCAAGATAGCTCTAGGTGATATTGCGGCACGTAGCGGCAATTATATAGCGGGTAATATGTACAGTGTTGAGGAAATACCCTAGGGATTTTGAGCAGTTTAGAAATAATTGGTCATGTCTTGCACGCTCACATCACATTAATAATCTGTTATTAATGCGCAGCTATTACGGCAAGTTAAAAGCTCTGACAATGAAAGTATTACTGCTACTGCTTTCATTGTCAGCAATTATTATCATAGTTCTGCGTTTTACCAGTGAATAATCTACGTTTTTATTCACTGCATTTTGTTAGATCTATATTTTATGTCGTCACATTTTTTAATAAGCGTATTTTTACACTCCACACGACATGCTTATAGTTGTTCCTCAGCAAACTCTGCCAGTCTGCTGCGCACCACACCGTCTAAATTGATAGTAGCACTGCCAGAAAATGTCTTAAATTTCTCTACAATGTAAGTCAAACCAGACGTCACAGCACTTAAATAATTACTATCAATCTGCGCTAAATTGCCCAAGCACATTAATTAAAACTAAGAAAGTGTTAATAGTCCATATTTTACATCATTCCAGTAAAATCCTTGTCTAAACTTAGTGTATTCAATGAGTAATAGGACCCATTTATAAGCCTAGCTTATTGAAACTCCTCTAGCCTTACGTCTTTTTCATGTAGGAATTTTCCATTTGACCAAACTCCTGCCCTCACATTACCTTTTGAAATTCCAATTCCTCTTCCATTTTCTACACCGTTTATGACTTCTCCAATATAGCTTTCACCATTAACCCAAGAAAGTCTTCCTTTGCCTGTGGCTCTGTCATCGATCCAATCACCTTCGTAAATATCACCATTAGGCCAAGTGAATTTTCCTTTACCTGTTTGTATGCCATCTACAAAGTCACCTTCGTAAATATGACCATTAGTCGAAGTGTATTTTCCTTTACCTGTACGTGAGCCGTCTTCAACGTCACCCTCATAAATATTACCATTAATCGAAGTGTATCTTCCTTGACCTGTACGTGAGCCATCTACAAAGTCACCTTCGTAAATATGACCACCAGGCCAAGTGTATTTTCCTTTACCTGTATGTGAGCCATCTACGATGTCACCTTTGTAAATATGACCACTAGGCCAAGTGTATTTTCCTTGACCTGTACGTGAGCCATCTACAAAGTCACCTTCGTAAATATGACCACCAGGCCAAGTGTATTTTCCTTTACCTGTATGTGAGCCATCTACAAAGTCACCTTTG
>Ga0222645_100596_pt1 | contig 19547 bp, 15 predicted proteins | sample AntAcemetagen292_FD_179881 | JGI IMG/M metagenome (GOLD analysis project Ga0222645, IMG submission 179881) | Saline water microbial communities from Ace Lake, Antarctica - #292 | ecosystem: Environmental > Aquatic > Non-marine Saline and Alkaline > Saline | place: Antarctica: Ace Lake | collected...
ACCCGCTATCCAATTATTGGCGATAAATTAGATTTTCATCAAGCAGCTACTGACTGGTTGAATCAATCAGGCCTCATTAAGTATTTTTCAGATGTATTTTATTGTCAGGATAAACATCTCAAAATAGCCAAAATAAATGAGCTGCAACTAGCTTTCTTTATCGATGACTTACCGTCTATTCTAAGTGCATCTGAATTTCCAATGGATACTCAAGGCATTTTATTTTCTCCAGATACTGTAAGCAGCGACTCTCTTGTTGTTGTTCGCTATTGGAGTGAAATACTTAACATGACCAAACAAAATCATGCTGGATAGTATTGTTTGCGAATGGGTTGAAAGGCACATTGATCAGGTTGTACTTGACGTTCAACTTGTGGGTGGTGGGAAAAACAACAAAGCATTTTTATTGCGTTGCAAAAACACCCAGTTCTTTCTTAAGCAATATTACACTGATAACTTCGAAGACAATGCTAGGTTTGTTCGAGAAGTTGAATTTTATACATTGTTAAATAAGCATAAAATTGATCGTGTTGCACAATTGTTAAAGTGTGAAAGTGATATCAATGTAGCGTTATTTGATTTTGTGCCGGGAAATGTCTTATCATCAGTCAACACTGGGCACATTGAGCAAGCAGCCTCCTTTATTTATGATCTGAATCAGTCTGAAATTCACAACAACGCTAAACATATCCAAAGTGCTCGGGGGCATATTGATTGCGTTGCTAATTTTTTCAAGGATATTGAGAATCGATACACGGCACTGTTGCAGGTAGAAGCTAAATCTGAAGTTGAACATGAATATAAACATTATCTAACATGTGACGTAGCTAAAACAAAAGAGGCGGTCTTTGCTGATTTATCCGATCTATTCATGAGCGATTTGTTTGAGCCCATTCTTTCGCCATCAGACTTTGGGTTTCACAACTCACTTGCCAGTCCTCAATTAACCTTCTTTGATTTTGAATATGCAGGCTGGGACAGCGCAGAAAAATTAGTTACAGACTTTTTTGCTCAACCTCGTTACAACATAGACTGTGATCAGTTATCTGAATTTATCTCAGCCGCATTTCCTGCCAGAAAACATGAAGTATTGGTGCACACGTGTAAAAAACTGCTGCCGTTGGCAAAGCTAAAGTGGGCACTCATATTCTTAAATGAATTTAAGGCAATGGATGTTGCTAGAAGAGCGTTCTCAGGGCATAGCGCTGAGCAGGAAAATTATTTACAAAATCAACTTGCGAAATCCAGGAGTAAGTTGTCAGAGGTAATAATATGACCGTTGAATATATGACAGCCGCAGTGCTGTTTGAAACCGAAAAACCCTTACAAATAATATGCAATATTAGATTGCCTCCCCTTGACGCCGGACAGGTACAAGTGAAGGTTCTTTTTAGTGGATTATGCCACTCACAACTGATGGAGGTTTCAGGGGGCAGAGGGGAAGATAAGTATTTACCACATTTGCTCGGTCATGAGGGGGTTGGGATTGTCGAAAAAATCGGTGAAGGTGTTACCAAAGTAAACGTTGGTGACAAAGTCGTTATTGGCTGGATAAAAGGCGTTGGAATGGATGTCAGTGGTGCACGTTTTCCACATCAAAATATCGTCATTAATTCTGGTGCCGCCACAACCTTATCCAGTCATACCATTGTGGCAGAAAACCGTGTTGTGATTTTACCAAAGGGATTCCCTGATGAATTAGCAGTCTTGCTCGGCTGTGCTCTACCCACAGGTTTGGGGCTGGTATTTAATGAGCTGCAACCTGCAAAGCATAAGCAGATTGCAGTATTTGGTCTGGGCGGAGTGGGTATGAGTGTATTACTTGCGGCAAGATACAGTGAGCCGACTATGCTCATTGCGGTTGATGTGACCGATGAAAAGCTTGCAATAGCCAAGCAACTTGGCGCTACTCATACAATTAATGCATCTCAAGTTGATCCGGTTACTGAAATACAACGCTTAACGGCTGGTATAGGCGTAGATTACAGTCTTGAAGCGGGTGGAACAACGCATACTATAGAGCAAGCGTTTGCCGTTGTAAGAGATGGCGGGGGCCAATGTGTATTTGCTTCACACCCTAAAGAAGGTGAATCAATTAGGTTAGAGCCTCACGCATTTCATAGAGGCAAAAAAATTAGAGGAAGTTGGGGAGGCGGCAGTCAACCTGATGAGGATATCAAAAAGTTTGCTGAGTTGTATCAACAAGGTGGAATGCCACTTGAAGCTTTAATCAGTAAAGAGTATTCATTGCTTGATATAAACACTGCGCTTGATGATATGGCTAATAAACGCATTATAAGAGCGTTAATTAATACACAAATTTAGAAAGGTTATAAAAATATGGATAAGTTTGTTGGACGCACCAGCTCCGAAGAGATCAAACAAAAGTTTGAAGACTCCTTGTTGCAAGAAAAACGTTACGGTGAGTTTTTACTGGGCGAGAATACGACCAAGTTTTTTATTGAAGACCCCAAAATGATGCTGTTTCGGTTCGCCCGCTACAAATTTGTCGCCAAAATGTTTGAAGGATTCGATAGCGCAATGGAAGTTGGTTGCCAAGAAGGACTTGGTGCACTGGTTATAAAACAATCGGTAAACAAAGTGCACTGCACAGATTTCTACAAACCTTTCATTGAAAGCTGTGAAAGGCGTATCGATATACCGGGTATTAGCTTCGGTGCTCACGATATATTGGATTCGGGTACCGCCGAAAAATATCAGGGCGTATTTGCATTGGATGTATTTGAACACATAGAGCCTGAATTTGAAAACGTGATGGTTGAACATATGATCCAGTCTATGCAAGCGAATGGAAGCCTGATACTGGGTATTCCTTCTTTGGAGTCTCAGACCTACGCATCAGAACCATCCAAAATTGGCCATGTAAATTGTAAGTCGGGCAAAGACTTTAAAGCCTTAATGCAAAAACATTTTGTGCATGTCTACTGCTTTAGTATGAACGATGAGGTTCTTCACACTGGCTTTTTTCCTATGTCACACTATTTGTTTGTTGTTTGTAATACACCCAAATAAATGACGACTGAGCTAACTGTTGCTCGGCGCTTAAACAATGTCGCTGAGCTACCTTTGAACTGAGCATACTATTTTGTTAAATCTGTTCCGAAAGCCGATTAATCGACTTACTGGGATCTGCCGATGATTTTATTATATGGAATTAATCAGTATTCCCTTGTTTATCACGAAGAAAAACATTCCGACCAGGTATTATTCGTTACCACTGAGCCCGAGCAGCGATTTGGCGAAGTCTCTCTTGGATTTGATGATGCTATTACACAATACCCTAAAGCCCAAATAATAGTATTCTCAACATTTTCAGATGAAATTTTAGCAAGTATGCTCAGCAAAGGACTACCTCTGGATAATGTGTTTATCTATAATCCATTTGCGAAGCAAAAAGTAGCAGCGCGGTCAGTGATCCATGAATATCAATTTACTAACAAAGAGATATTGCACTGCGTCTATGATCTTTCAACCTGCCTTGTAACATTCGATTTTTTCCTGTATCTAGTCAATGCAGAAATTGAACGGATTAAGAGGGGATTGAAATATATTAAATTATACATTGTCCTTCCCCTTGAAGGTGCTGAGAATACCATCAATATTGAATATTCAAACTTCCGAAATGGTGAGCATGCGAATATTCATTACATTCTTGACCGCGTATCAGGCATTTTAGAACCATTAGGACGTTGCCACGCTAAAATTTTGAGCGTGTCGCAGCACACAAAAGATGATTTTCAGGCCGTTAGTCAGCATTGGCAGAGCGATGTGGTTTTTCCTGAAAATTATCATCAAAGTCGAATACTTAAGAAGTTCTATTACTCAGATTTCGAATCTGATCTCCGTCAATATTGTTTTAAGATTAGAGGTTTTATCGGCCCAACTCAAGCATCGCAAGAATTAGTTAGGCGCTTTATTGAGTTAAACGCCAATGGTCGCAAACCTGTTGTTATCACGTTGCGGGAATATGATTTTCAACATCATAGGAATAGCAGTAGTGAAGAGTGGGTAAGGTTTATTGATGAGTTGGACAGCGACGTTTATTTCCCTGTTATCGTGCGAGATACATACAAGGTGCATACTTCTTTTCCTTCTTGCAATGCCTACATATTCAATGAGGCTTCAATCGATTTAAAAATTCGAATTGCGTTGTATCAGCAAGCATTTGTCAATCTTTCTGTTAATTGCGGGCCAAGTTCCTTATTTTATTTTCTCAAAAATTGCGATTCGATAGAGTTTCGAGACATTAATCCTCAGAGCATGTCTACTACGGCTGAGCAAATGTACTCAGCAAGTTTAATGGTTGAGGGAGAGCAACCATTTTATGCGCTGCCGAACCACAACAGAGTGCACTGGGGCGTGGCTGATTATGCCAATATTACCAAAGCATTTTACGATTTTATCAGTGATGTTCACAATGAAGAGATTATCAGGTGAAACAAATTAAGTTAAAACATAGGAATACCTGTCGCCTTTGCGACAGTAAAAAAGTCGAGTTAGCTGTGAAAATGGCACCGATCCCTCCTCAGGAATTGTATCTAGACAGCGCTGAAGCAGCAAAAAGCGTCGAACGTTTTCCGGTTGATTTGTATTTTTGTGATGATTGTGGACACGTTCAACAATTGGATATTCTGGACGCTTCTACCCTTTGGCAGGATTATACCTATGAGTCTAGTAAAGCCAAAGGAATGATGGAACATTTTGAGTCTTTCACCGACGAAGTTTTAGCTGATTATACGTCTGATAAAGAGCTGGGGTATGTATTGGATGTTGGCAGCAATGATGGCGCGTTATTATCGTGTTTCAAACGCCGTGGTTTTAACGTTATTGGTGTGGATCCTGCCGAAAATCTTGCTGCTCAAGCCACAGCCGCAGGAATATTAACCTTGCCTGAGTTGTTTACTGTAGAGACTGCCAATACCATTTTGCAATCTCATGGTAAGGCCAATATTATTACCGTGTTTAATGCATTTGCTCATGCTGACAATTTGATCGAAATTGCCGAAGGCATCCGTGTGTTACTTGATGACGATGGCGTGTTTTATTTTGAAGTACAGTATCTGCTAGATGTTATTGATAAAGTACTTATCGGAACCATTTTTCATGAACATATGAGCCACCACTCATTATTGCCGATGATGCAATTCCTTACAGCGCAAGGCATGGAAGTTATCGATGTTGTTCGTGTACCAATCCAGCACGGTGCTCTGATTGGAAAAGTTCAGCTTAAAGGGGCCGCACGCCCTGTACATTCTCGAGTTGAGCAATTAGTCAATCTTGAAAATAATCGCCAATTGAAATCATTGCAAATAATTAAGGGATTTGGAGATAAGATAACCAGCTTGCAAAAGCAGGCAAATATATTCAGACAACGTGTTATTGAAGAAGGTGCTAGTGTCGCAGGTTATGGCGCTGCCAGAAGCGGGCAAAGTCTAATATCTCAAACCCAGATACAGGGCGTGATCAAATATATCGTAGACAATCATCCTCAAAAGATAGGAAAATTCCCTGCTGGCGATGGCATTCCTATAGTCGCAACTTCAGAGCTATACAACCGCAATCCGGAATATACTGTCATTCTTGCTTGGGTTCATGTCAGAGTTATTATCGAAAATAATTTAAATTATCTTCGGCAAGGAGGCACATTTGTTGTGCTTACACCGTCTCTTATTTTGGTAGATAAAGATAACGTTTCATTGTTTTTAAGCAATTATGGGAAGAGTTGAAATGACGACTAAATGCATTCTTATTGTCGGGGGGGATAGTTTTTTAGGGAAAACACTTACCACTCACTTATTTGCCTTAGGTCATAGTGTTACAACCACAACACGGCAAAAAGAGCAGGTTGGCCCTAATAAAATTTATGTAGACTTAGCGCAATTACCCAATCAAATACCTGTGGGTTTTGATGTGTGTATATTATTGGCTGGGATATGGAATTATCAGGAATGTGAATCCTCACCTTTGGCATGGACAGTCAATGTAGATAATATGCAATTGTTTGCTGGTCAGCTTCTTAAAAGTAATAGTCACGTTACTTTTGTTTCTTCTAACACTGTATTTGGAGGACATCGTCCTTGGTGCAATGAGGATGACCCACACACTCCAGCGTTTGCATATGCTAAGCACAAAGCCGCGGGAGAGTCTGCGATTTTAAAAACGGCAGCTGCTGGCTCAGCGGAAGACCGTTTGAGTATAGTCCGCTTAACCAAGATTCTTGGAGTCGAGACTTCACCGATACCAAGTTGGTTGGATGATTTTGCTGCGGGCAAGCCAGTGACCCCATTTAGTGATTTGATATTTTCGCCGGTCAGTATCGAGTTTGCTGCGAAGGGCGTTGCACAAATAGCGTTAAGTGAACTTCATGGTAATTTTCACTTATCAGGAAAAGAAAATATCGATTATTTCAGATTTGCAATAAATCTAGCTGAAAATTTTGGGTTTGATCCTTCGATAATAATACCTATTACCTCTACTGAAGCGGGTATTTCTATTCCATTTTTACCCGCATATAGTGGACTGGGTATGAATCGGACTCAATCTATGGTGGGAATATCGCCACAGCCATTAGTTGATGTCATGAATGATCTCTTGAATCAATATAAAAGTGGTACAACGTCATGACTCATCAATGTACTTTATGCACAAATAATACACTTATTTCTTCTCTTTCATTTCCAGAGCAGCCTTTGTCTAACCGATTTGTTGATAAACAACACACTCAGATACCACTTGTCGATATTACATTAGCGTCCTGTTCTCAATGTGGTGTTATTCAACTAACCCATTTACCCGACATCAAAAACGTCAGACCAATCTATCCTTGGTTGACCTATAATGAGCCCGAAGGCCATTTAGACAGCGTAGTTGAGAATTTGTTAAAGCTTGAAAACTTGCCGCTAGATAGTATGATTGTCGGAGCTTCGTATAAAGATGAGACAACGCTAAATCGCTTAAACCAAAAGGGTTATACAAACACACATCTTATGGACTATGATTTCTTGGAGCAGCCATATGGGCTAGAAACTATTCAAGCCGAATTAAGTGAACCTAATTCACTAGCCTATAGTGGCGATTTATTAAAAAGTGCTGATATTTTAATTGCTCGTCACATTGTTGAACATGCCCACGACGCCCGCCAAATGTTGTCAAACATTAGCTCTCTCGTTAAAGATAAGGGGCTATTAATACTCGAGTATCCAGAAAGTAGTACAATTTTTTCCAAACAGAACTACGGCTTTTTATGGGAAGAACACATTAGTTATTTCACTGCACAAGATGCAAATACTATTGCTCATAGTATAGGTGCAGAACTACTTGTAGCTTGGCGTTATGACTACCCATTTGAAGACAGTATGGTTATTGCACTTCGGATTAATCATTGTCCTTCTAAATCAAAAAAATCGAGTCCAGAATTAGCAGCAAAACATCAAAAAACGTTAGCTCAATTTGAAGCGAAATTCGCATTAACCAAACAGTTTTGGCAAGATAAGTTAAGTGAAATTGTTAATCAAGGGCATAAAATTTCTGTCTTCGGAGCAGGCCATCTCAGTATCAAGTTCATTAATTTTTTTGAGTTAACCTCTTATATATCTGTGGTTATTGACGATAACCTTAACAAGATAGACAAAAAAATGCCTGGTTCAGAGATCCCAATTATCCAGTCAACGGCAATTGGGGCAGATGAGTACGCTTTTTGCGTATCGACATTGAGTCCAGAGAGCAAAATCAGAGCGATGCAAATGAATGACTATTTAAAATCGGGTATTACCCTAATGGATGCATTTACTCCAAAAGTTGAGAACTAAGCATGACATTTAATACGTTAAGCTTGACTAAAGAGTCTAACGAAGTATTTCGCACCTCAGTGGATGTTTCTGTTATTACTCATCAGCATATTGAATTGATAAAAGAGTATGCTATTTCATCTCAAAAGAGGCGTTCACGTATCTGTTTGCATCCCAATAATGACGCACTAGTACATGAAATGTTTATTGCTTTGGCTGGAAATAGTTACGTGAAGCCACATCGTCACTTAAAGAAAAGTGAATCTTTTCATCTTGTAGAAGGCGACGTTGGCATAATACTATTTGATGAAATAGGCAATATTACTCAGATTATCAGACTGTCTGGCTCCGCGCATTGTTATTACAGATCTGAGGCGGGTATTTTCCATACAGTAGCGGTATTGTCTAAAATCGCGGTGATCCACGAAGTTTCAAATGGTCCATTTATTGCCGACGAAACTGAATACGCCAAATTTGCGCCGGATGAGGGCTCATCAGAGGCGGCAAACTATCAACTAAAACTGTGTTCAGAGTTTGAAAAGCTACATGAGTAAATTTGATATTTTGCGCGGCATAATTATTAAACGATATGTTAAGAATCATTAAACTATGCAAAAAAAAAACAGAACTATTTTTGTTAGCGGTAACTTCGATATCCTGCATCCAGGACATATTCGTTTGCTAAAATTTGCCAAAGAATGTGGTGATAAGCTCGTAGTAGCGGTTAATTCTGATACTAAAATGGACGGAAAAAGTCGGGTTGAAGAGCAACATCGACTGGAAATGGTTCGCTCACTAGAGTGTGTTGATGAGGCGTTTTTAACGTCCAGCTCAACAAAAGATATCGTAACGGATATTAAGCCCCATGCGGTGGTCAAAGGAAAAGAATTTGAGTGCAAACACAATCCCGAACAAGACATTTTAGATAGTTACGGTGGGCAGTTGATTTTTGGTTCTGGAGAATTCGAAAGTAATGCCGAAAACTTCATTCGCCGACAACCTATGTTGGGTAGTAATTTTGATTTTCGCGAGGCTAAATCGTTTGCTAAGAGGCATGACATTACACCAGTTATGGTCGAAAACGTATTTTCCAGATTCAAGCAACTCAAAGTCGCGGTGATTGGGGAGGTAATTGTTGACCGATATATTCAAGGCACAGCTGTGGGACTTTCCCAAGAAGATCCCACTATCGTCATGACACCAGACAGAACCGATACGTTTCTTGGCGGTGCAGCAATTACTGCTGGGCATATAAAAAGCATTGGTGCCAACAAAGTGACACTCTTTTCTGTTCTTGGACAAGATAAACAAGCAAAATATTGCCGTGAAAAAATTGCTGACTACCAAGTTGTCTCAGAATTTGTCACTGATTTGAGTCGTCCCACTCCCTTAAAAACACGTTATCGCGCGGGCTCAAAAACACTACTCAGAGTCAATGAATTACGGCAACACAAGATATCTAAAGCATTACAAAATGAGTTGTTCCAACGATTGGAAACAATAATCGATGATCTAGATTTGTTGGTGTTTTCTGATTTCAACTATGGGGTGTTACCTCAGACTTTAGTTGAGCGAATTTGTCAGCTTTGCGAAAAAAAGAATATAACCATGGTAGCGGACAGCCAAACATCGTCTCAAGTGGGAGATATTTCTCGATATCGCAATATGGCGTTGATAACGCCTACCGAGAAAGAAGTGCGTGTTGCTTTAAATAATACCGATGACGGACTGCCTATCCTAGCGCAAAAGCTCTGTGACATAGCTCAACCAAAAAATTTGGTTGTTACTCTTGGCAGTGAAGGTATTTTTATTCATATACCTGCAAATGAAACACAATGGGAAAACGACAAGCTTCCTGCTATCCACCGTAATGCGATGGATCCCGCAGGTGCAGGAGATTGTTTTCTCGCAACCAGCAGTATGGCTTTGTGTTGCGGAGCATCCCCTTGGATGGCTTTTTACTTAGCCAATGTAGCAGCAGCTTGCCAAGTTGATACCGTCGGCAATACGCCTTTGCACTCAAACATGTTACTTGACTCAGTCATGACCTCATTTAAATGAAAGCTATATTACTAGCCGCAGGGCTTGGCACCCGGCTAAGGCCGATCACAGATTCTGTGCCTAAATGTCTGGTTCCAGTTGGCGGTCAACCGCTAATGACATATTGGTTAAAAACGCTTGAAGGCCTAGGTGTCGAAGATATTTTAATCAATCTACATTATTTAGCACATCAAGTTCGAGATTATATTGAGCAGAGTCCATATAAAGACAACGTGACCTTGGTGCATGAGCCTGAGTTAATAGGCACTGCAGGGACGCTTATTGCCCAACGTGAATTTTGGCAGGACTCAACCACAATTGTGATACATGCGGACAACTTTTGTCTGAGTGATCTCAAATCTATGGTTAAAAAGCATCAGATGAGACAATCTAATATTGAAGCTACATTGTTAGTTTTTCCCACAGATAATCCGCAAAGTTGTGGCATAGTTGAGAAAAATGAGCAAGATGTGGTAACTGCATTCCATGAGAAGGTTGTATCTCCTCCCGGTAATTTAGCAAGTGGTGCTGTGGCTATATTTGAACCTAACGTTTATAAGTCATATTTTGCGCAATTTGAGGGTGCATCAATAGGTCTTGATATGAGCAAAAGTGTTCTACCTCTTATGGTAAAACACATGCAAACATGGGAAGTGAATAATTATTACGCAGATATTGGAACATTACATACATTGAATAAAGCTAATACATATGCAAGTAACAAAAGAGAGGTTGTTCGGTTAATTAATCACGATTAGGCACGAACAGAATTTAGAGCGAAAATTAAAAAAAGACTACGTTTTTAATACATTATCAACATAAAAACGCAATATCCAAGTAGCGTTTACTACCTGGGATAAATTGTCAATGAAATTAAAGTTGAGCAGGGGAGACAGGTTTTAACCGACTGCCATTTATCACTAATATCTTCTCACGTGGGAAGCCTGAATCGATCAGTTTAGTCACAATTTCATCTTCATATGTATAAGTGGTAACGATGATTTTATCTAAGTCATCGTCGACAGCTGACTCAATAGTATTTATTAATATATCACTACGCGATCCTCCACAGAGTTTCGAATCATATAAATTAACTACCAATTGAGAAACATCATTCCCTCGATATTCTGCAAGCATATCTTCACTTATTACACTGGCCGGAACTAATCCAACTTTGTTAATATGAGCATTCTCTATAATATATTGACGAAATAATTTCCTATAAATATTGTCTAGGTGATCAAATTGATTTGGCCAAATGATTTTTTTCGAAAATAATCGTTTTACTAGCAGATTATTACAAACACTAATACCAAGTTCAGATTTATTCGCCAAGCATGTACTAAAGTGTCCTTCATCTATCAGAGGGAAATCTAAAATTTCGAATCCATTTTTAGCATAAAAATCAAAATAGAAAGTAGGAGAAAAATTATAGAAACCGTGGTTTACCATGATAAGAGGGTTGTGGTGTATGATGTATCCATTCTCTTTTACCATGCTCGCCATATTTTTAATCGCAGAACCCACATTAAAACAGTGCTCAAGTGTGCCAGGATCTAATACAAGATCGTACTTTTGGTGCATTTGAGTGGGAATGTTTTCATTTAGGTCTAGGAACTCCTCAATACCTTGATGAGCAAAGATATCAAAAATATCATATTCGCAACCCAGTTTTTCAAATAAATCTACAGTATCAAAAATTTCGATTAAGAAGTCATACTTGCTAATTATTTTAGCTGCATCATTTCGAACCTTCAACTCATCCACAAACTTTTTACCGAATATAACTTCCAAGCCTTCACGATTAACTAAAAGGTCCGGGTATCCAAAGCTGACTATTTTAAGGCTCTCATTCGAGTTTTCACTAAGGCAACGTTTCACCCATACTAAATGTCTGCTATCTAACGCCATTTTTATTCCTATAAAATTTATTAAAAATACACGCTCATTTCCAGACTAAAAAGTGCAAAGTCACTGAAGGTAGTTATTGCTCCTTGACCATCAGTAAAGCTAGTTGCCGATTTTAGCTGATAAAAAAGTACTGAAATTATAGTTGTTCTCAATACCCAAAATATCGTGATTATCATTAAAAACAGTTTCACGATTGAAATCGAAAGAAGTAAAACCGTGTGGAGTTAACATATCTCTTAATTCTCCGCGATCCCAAGCACTTATATGATGTATGAAAGGTTTTTTCTCATTTTTCAATACAAACTCGCGCATTACTTTTGCAATTTTTGATGGTCGTTCATTCATCAATAATTCATCAATTTGTTCTTCTGGCATGCGAGGAGGGCCCACATAACCGTCTCTACATTTTGGAGGTGCTGTTCCAGTGTAGATAGCCATAGGAGAGCCCCATTGCGGATTTTGCCATTGGACAAACACGTTAGCAGAACGATAAGCTAAGGTGTCTGGGATGCCAAGGTTTTTCCAATACTTAATTACCCAGCCAAAACCGCAAGTTGCAGGGGTGTACATGTATTTTTTATCGCCTTTGCGGTAATGCTCTAGAACAGAGTCATAGTCTGGTAAAAGTAAAACAATCCTTCCACCGGGCTTTAAAATTCGACTGACTTCCTTTAATACCCACTCTACAACATCCGGCCATAAGTGTTCAATGTTATGTGACCAATAGACTCTTTCAAAAGAATTATCTGCGAATGGAAACGGTTTTCCTTGCTCTATATGAAAAGGAATTGGATTACGGCTAGACCATATAGATTCGAGATTTACCCACCCTTTTTGAAGAAAACTAGGTCCGCCACCGATGTTAAGATTAGCTGGAGGATTTTCATAATTGTGTTTAAATATTGCATTAATGTCGATAAGTGCAGCATGTTTCTTGATGCTGTTGACTAAATATTCATCAAAAAATTCTGAGATTATATTTTCAAAGTCATTCATTTTTGAAATTCCTTATAACTACAGTTGTTCAATTAAAGGCGACAGTGGATAGTGAGCGTTCAAACCAAGTTGTTTGTAACTCATATCTGCTGTTTCAGCACATGCAATGGTTACTTGTAAGCAATTTCTCACCCCTTTCTTAGGTGGCCTTCCCCGATGCTTCACTCGATTAACATCACAGAAAATCCAGGATGAGCCGTTGGTTTCAATTTTATGTGGGCAGCCTTCTGAAGTAGGCTCTTCATATTCAAATGTTCCGGAATCATCATTTAGTGGATCTGGGAATATAAGTATTTTGCGTATAGCGTTTGGAAATCCATCTGTGTGCCAATTGTACATACCAAAATCAGAATTTGGTTTTGTCGCTAGGGCACAAGAATTAATGACTCTCCAATGGCATCCGGTGCTCTCATAAATATGGGGATATATTTCGTTCATTACATTTTGAAAGGCATCGCGAAAAACAGGTAAGTGGTCACTACAATTGTAAAAATCGCTTTGTGCTGCAATCTTTTGTTCTTGGTCATCTACATTATTTACTAAGCGTGCATACCAATCTAAAGTATCACTTAATAAAAATTTTCTGATCGGAGAATCAAAAAATAAATTTAATTTACTTCTCGAGTCGTCGGACAGGCCGCCGGTGCATACAAGAAGATCATCGCCTTTTTTACCAAGTAATCTAGAATTTAAAAATATAGGCTGAGCATACTGTGCCCACTGAATTCTTCCCACTCGCTTTACCAGTTCATACTTAAATACACTTCCTTCATTGATGGTGTGTATATGACTGGTTGGAGTTCGATACGAATCCGTTGAAATAATGCTCATAAATTACCTTAAAGTGATGATAAGCAGATACAATAAACATTATATCAAACAATATATTTACGTATCGGCATTAACGGGATTTTCTGAGGTATAAATGTGCTAGAAACTCCAAATTAGTAATTGATAAAAAAGCGGGTACTTTAAAATTACTCTCTGTCGAATCACATGTCGCGCTTAATATTTGATCAATCCAACTAAGTAGAGGGTGTGGAGCAAAAATAAAATATTATGCATTGGAAGTAAAAGAGTTGGCACTTCAGAAGATGATGCCGCTCAGTAATATGTACATCACTGAATTATTGTTAGACATGGGGGAACGGTGGATCAACAATTATATAACTGATGTTACGCAGTAACACTAAACTTTCATTTCGAAAACAGCTAAAATCGAGAGATGAATAAAAATAAAAAAATATTTGAGCTGTACATAGATTATCTTGTCATCTCATTCAGCTACACAACAGCAGCAGGGTTATCTGCTCTTCTCGATGATGATATTAGCCACGATAAAGTAACGCGTTTTCTCTCACACAAGCAGTTTAGCTCAGCTGATTTGTAAAGAAATGTAAAGAAGGATGTGCGTGAAATTGAATCACAGCAAGGTGTGTGAATCTTTGATGATACGGTGCAAGAGAAGCGTTATTCAAGTGAAAATACACTGATTAACGGGCACTTTTATCATACCGTTGGTCGTTCAGTTAAAGGCATTAATTGGCTCAATTGTATTTATCATGCCAATGAAGTGAGTCTTCCTGTTGCCTTTAAGCTAATAACAAAGCCTATAGAATACTCTGATGTTGCAAGCAAAAAATTAAAAAGGAAAAGTGAGACGACGAAGAATGAGGATTGAATTGAAATACTCAAAGCGTGTAAAAAAATCAGCTAAAATGGCGCTATGTCTTGGCTGAAATCTGGTTTTCATCAACAGGTAATATGAAATTTATCAGTGAGAAGATAAAAAAATATTTTATATTCGCTTTAAAAAGTCATCGTTTAGTAGGGCTTAGCAAAGAAGATAAATGACAAGGCCGCTATGTACGTATTGATCCATTAGATTGGTCAGCCCCCCCGATTTGGGGTGGGGTAAAAGGAATGGATATCCCCATTCTTTTACATCGACAAATGTTTAAAAACAACGATGGCAGTGAAGGGAAACTCTATTTGATCAGCAATGATATTGAGCTAGAAAAAGGGTCAATGGAAACAACCTATCAAACACGATGGAAAGTAGACGTGTTTCACAAAAATATAAAGTCAAATGCAGGGCTTGCAACATCGCCTGCAAAAAAAGTCAAAACCCAGAGTCATCACATTTTTATGTCACAGATTGCCACGGCAAAATTGGAAGGGTTAAGTATCAAAAAAGGGTTAACCACATTTGGATTGAAGACGAAGCTTTATATAAAAGCTCAAAAAGAAGCACTTAGGGCGTGGCAATTGATGCAAGCCTCGACTGCGTAACATCAGTTATATAATTGACGTAAACAAGTAATGAATGGAGGGTTTAAAGATAAAGTTTTACATAGGTTTCTTTTCTATGTAAAACTTTATCTTTGTCATTTGCACAGTAATAAATTACTTATGAAAAACATCCATTTATTCAATGTTTCCACTTCGGGCAGTTCAGCATCACTTTGGTTAAATAACTTAATTAATGACTTGGGTAACATCTCTTTCCACGGCCTACGTTCCGACCCTTTTTCAACAGAAGCACAGTCTCGTAATCGAACCGATATATCCTCACAATCCCCTGAACAAGTATTTAGGGGATTACGTTTACTGGGATGTGCAGCGCTGAGTATGTCGCCTCAAAGTGAATATGACAGTAGCTTTGGACGGATGACTTTGGGAGTAGTTCATAATTTCTATACCTCTTCTGAAGTTATAGAAGTATTTAAACAAATGGGGGGTGGTAGAAACTTGGCCGTTTTTAGAAATCCTGTTCATCGAATTAATTCTCAGTTTCAGGCAAGTTATATTGCAATGATTAACAGACAATGGAGAAAAGAGTTCTACGCTATGTTGCAGCAGAACGATAACTGTTTTTATTCTACTCTCGTGCAGTTTATTGAAAAGTATGACGATGTAAAAGCTGAAACAATGGCCATATTTGATCTTTTTCTAAACAAGATCATAGAATCTGATATCGATAATCAAAAAGCTTGTAATGAACATGAGCGTCTATTTTACGAAGATATGTTTAAAGATGTAGATGGAACCATGGAGAAGATCGGATATTTATTGGACCGCTCAATTAGCGAGATACCATTCGATGCATTTACTCAAAAGAAAAACCAGCATGTGGTCAATCCAAAAAATAAATTAGATACTTGGTCAGACTTTCCTAAAATATTAAAAGACAGAATATTTCATGTCGTTATACCCAAAGAACGTTACGTTGAAGCGTATCGACAACTAAACTACAACGTCGAAGAAATCGGACTTTAAGTCTTTTTGAGTGTAAAACAACAAACGTTATTATGGTTAAGTTGAAGGCATGTTAGATGCTAAATTATTTTATAAATGCACTTAACTTTAATTACTATCATTTAAAAAATGCCTATGTTTCGGCTAGCTTTGTATTAGATGTTCGCATCCGGCAAATTTATCACCACTGTTTATGCCAACTAACATTTTTCGATGTGTGTGCTGAGTGGAATAAAAGTTCTCAGGATCTAGTACTGCACATATGAGCTCATTCTTTTGTATCGGCTTGAGGATAAGTGTTCCTCTTGTTCCTCTATCTGATACAAGAGCTGCATTTTTCTGCTTTGTGTAGTAAACCGCACAATGATTAGTGAAACCAAAAACTGAGTCAGACGGTGCAATACTATTCATTTCGGGTACAAATTTAAGATAATCAGTCTGAGCACATGCACTGTATGTTAATAGAACCATAGGTGCTTTATGGTTGGACAAGCAAACATGTACAGCACTACGGGCAACGTGAACAATATCAGAAATTATGCAATTTTGTTCTTGATAAGGGCTGACAATCAAGGGCATTAATGTCACATTTGTTGGGACATTAATTTTTCTAATTTTCGCAACAGATTCATTGGTGATGAATATATTTGCTTCGCTACCCAGTGACCTCTCATGTAAGTAATTTTCACTAAGCTCTTCATCATTGTGAAAATAGTTTATGACATAATCATATTCTTGATTTTCTATCTGCGACAGACTTGTCTCATTACAGAAGGTTACGTTTGCTAAATTAAGAGAATTCAACCATTCGAATTTTTCAATAGACTCTTTAAAGGCCATCGAATCGGTTACTATTAAGAAAGATTTGTTATCTGCTATCTCTCTACTTTTAAGTAATTCTCGTTGATATTTTTGAAAGGAAGATGTGTCGAAAAAATCTTCATCAAACATTACTAGAACTTTTATTTTGTTAAAATTATTTCGCCAAATCGAAACTGCTTCTTGTAGTGGCTGAATTGAATGATTTGAGCAAGCTGATAATAATTTTGAGAGCATCGCATTTGCATAATTTACGGTTCCGTAGAAATAGTAAAATAACAACGATTTCCCATTTTTATAAGACGCAAATAGCATTTCTTTTTGTTTTTTGATTATTTTTTCTATGTCTTCTTTGTTGGTAACTTCTTTTTTTAAAAGTGTTTCAAAAGCGTAGAGTTCTTGAATTAGTAAATCTTGAAAAAACATTTTTTCAAAGTTTTCTGAGTACTTACCAATATTTTTGGTAGAAAAAATAGTCGTGTTTAGTTTTTCAATGGCGTGGGATTTTTGTAACTCAGTTGCCAATATCAATAATTCATCTGGCCTAATGGGCAATGTACCTTGTATTTTTGCTCCATCACTACAGTTGTAAAATTCTTGGGTTTTGGGCTTTGCACTTGTGACTTGCTCGATAACTTGCCGAGATACTTTAAATTCATGCTTAGTGTTGACCTTGGGACGAAAATTACCAGGTACTATTAAGGAGGTATTAGCGCTTTTAGTAAAGTCGTAGGTTTCTTTGCCATCTTCTTGATAATAGCCAGATGACTTTGAATGGTGATGTTTAACGTCCACAAAGCCAAGATCGACACCAATTAGGTAGATACTGGTAAATCCGATAGTGCTAAATAAGTCGATTGCAAAATTACTAACAGTAGGGAAGGCGTTTAGTAGTGTTGCAAAGTTTTCTCGGCCTAGTACGTTTAGCGCGGATACGGTTGAGGATTCGCCTTCTTTAAACGCTATCATGACATCTTTGTATAAATCGCAAGTATCGGGGTGGATACCGTTACACGATATAAGTGTGATATTTTTTAAGTAATCTAAATCACCAATTAACACTGCCCAATCGAAGGTGCTTCTGTTTTGTTCTATTTCTGCATGAAAGTCTGGAGTGATATCGTGTCTGTGTAATGCTTGGAGGGCTGTGCCACAGCTAACAACAATCGCTTGGCCTTGCCATTCTTTGATAGCATCAATTGAGCTATCCAATGACGGACCATTACCAACAATAAATATAGGCACTTCTTTGTCATCATAATTAAGTTTACTTGCGGGATTCGCTGCTAACACCGGGATTTTTCGTTTCATGCCTTCTTTGGTGTGTGCGATACCATAATACGCATGGTCGAAATATTCGCCCATAGATATCACTACTTGCAATTGCTCCCTTAATTGGTTGATGGCAGAATTTAAAGATGCATTGTAGTAACTTTGATAGAAGTAGGTACTGTTTAGAATATAAGGGCCGATAGCGTAAAATTGACTTAATAAATCTCTGAATAAATTAGTACCGTCGTCGCCTATATTCAAGTAAATGCGTGAGTCTGATTTTTCAACTGTTTCAAATATTTTTTGCCAATCAATGGCAAATAGCGAGGCATAGAAAAAGTCTGGGTTAGGCTCACATATAAATAGTTTTTCAACTGTATGCTCATCAAGTAATTTTTCAAGCTGATAACCTACACCTAAACCAAACATTATTATTGATGGGACCTTGTCGGGTAGGGCACCTACCTCTTCTTCAGCTTGTTTGAGTAATTCTTCAGTTTCTTTTACAAATTGATAATGAATGTAGTGAGCGAGTTTGTTACCTTTGTACCCCAACACTAAACCATCTTTATTGGGTTGTTCGTTAAAGTTTTCGAAGTTTAAAATACAGTCATGCTTTGGTGAAGCACCGTACCAAGAATGTAAAGTGTCAATTTTTATAATGTTGACTTCGCCCTCTTGGTTGATAATTGGCTGCCATTTTTTAGGGGTGTAATCTTTATATTCTTCATATATTTTTGGGAAAAACTGTTTAAAAGTATTGAGGTTTTTGGTTAGTTTATCGTTAGGTGCCATTAACAATGAATGGGTCGATAAATTTATGTTAGGTGTCCAGCTTGGTAAGTAGTCCAAGTAACTTTCTTTTGACTTAAGCTTAAAACCGCTGTTTTCAATTTCACTCCAGCTTCGCTCGGATAGATCTTTGTGTAACGAGTCGAACACTTGATGATTGTAGTGCTTGTAAAGGTGAAAGCTGGAAATGGTAGAATGTTCTATTAGTTCGTTTATATCTTGGAGCAGATCTCTGCCGTCTTTTTCTAGTTGTAGAAAAATAGATGTGTCGTGTTCTTTTGCTAATATAAAAATGTCTTGCCATGATGTGGTCATCACCGAACATTGGAAGTACTGCAATTCTGGTTCGTAAATTAGTAGGTTTTTAATTTTGTGATTTTTTAATAAATGACTTAAGTGAATACCCAGTCCACACCCAAGTACCACTAAACAATCAATTTCATATGGCATGGGCGGTTGCTGGTTTCTAAGTTTGACGCTTTGCAGCTCTTCAATGCTTAACGCAGTATCTGAGTCGTCTACATTGTCTACATTGTCTAATATCTGTTTTTTAAACACGATCTCAGGGCAGTGTTGCTCTATCCGAAATAGCTGTTCAAGTACCTCTTCTTCTGGGTGGAAGCCATAAAAGGTACGGCCCATGCCGTAATC
>Ga0222645_100597_pt1 | contig 19542 bp, 17 predicted proteins | sample AntAcemetagen292_FD_179881 | JGI IMG/M metagenome (GOLD analysis project Ga0222645, IMG submission 179881) | Saline water microbial communities from Ace Lake, Antarctica - #292 | ecosystem: Environmental > Aquatic > Non-marine Saline and Alkaline > Saline | place: Antarctica: Ace Lake | collected...
GGATGATCGATAACAATAAAATAATCTTCGTAAAGAATAATAATAAGTGAAGAAGAAACGGAAATAATAAACATTGAGAGGAGTGTCCACTGACACTTTTTTGTATAAAAAGGCGATAGTTATCTATCGCTTTTTTTTGTCAAAAATTCACCATCTTTATTCACAAAAGTTATGTTTACCTTTCGAGAACGAAGGAAGTGCTTTAAAAGTGTACCAATCAAAGTCGAACGTTATTGGCTCGACTAGCTACCTAAACAGTCTTACTACGAGGCTAATATTAATAATCTAGGAAAGTAAAAGTAAAGCTAGGCTTACAAAACTGACTATTTTTTATATGTTTTCATCTTTTATTTCGAACTTGCACGACAAAATTTTAAGCTCAATAGCTAAGCTATCTAATAACTATACTCATTCTCACAAGGATATGGAAATATCAACACACCCTAGTAAACTAATGTAGAATCACGTTCATTACTAATCCCTACACAGGTGATACATGGCTAGGCTAAAAAAATCTCGGAAAGTTGGAAAAATAGGCATTCCAAAAACATCATCAAACGTACGTAAACCGACTGAAAAACGTGCAAAAAAACATCTTGGTAAACCTGCGGGTAGCCGAAATAGCGAAATGCTGACAGTCAAGCAAGATGCTAAAAAAATTAACAAGGACCCGCGACATGGCAGTAAAAAGCCTGTTAGCTTGTTTGCAGAAGTGAAGGAACAAAAAACAGCCCCTAAGGTTAAATACTTTTCTCCAGCTCAAGAACTTGCAGCCATTGAGCAAGAGCCTCGTTTAGCAACACTTCTAGATAAAATTGAGATTGGTAAAAATATCTCTAGAGAAGAGCAACATTACGTGGATCAGACGCTTGCAAGACATAAAATATTATGTGATTTGCTTGGGCTAACAGAACAATCTGATAAGCCAGATAAATCATCTGAGCAACAAACCGATCTTTATTCGCAATTTGAAGCTATTGATATTGACGATTTTAAAGATTAACTAGAGGATTAAATATTATGAATATAGTGCTTTTGCTGGTCGCAATTTCTGTTGTTGTTGGTCTTATTTTTTATACCGGCTCGCTGTTGTTAAAACTAAGAGCACAACAGCAACTTCGTGATCAAAAAACTCAAAAGCGGATCGACAGCATTTCCGAAAGTATTCAAACTATTGCTAAAGCACTAGATCAACAGCAGTGCAACTTATCAGAAGGCTGCATCAGGCTGTTTCATCTATTAGAAGCTTTACCTGTAAAAAATAAGCCTGATTTTTCCCTACAATTTTCAGGGCTCTATTCTTTGTATCATAAAGTGAAAGATTTGCCCACGCACGAAACTAGAAAGTTACAAACGAAAGCGGAAACTAAACAACAAGACTTACAAAGAGAAGAGTTAGAATCTCAATTAGAATCTCAAATACTTAAAGACGTTTCTGTCTTGAAAACCTTCGCCATCTGAATTTATCTATTAAAAATGCATGTTTAGGTACTTGTATACAGCTAATTATTTTACTAATGAAAATGACTAGTTGTATGCTTACTTAGCGTGTTAATTAATCCGATGTAGCATGAGAGCCCTACGGGTATCTGCAAGAGCGCCCGCGACATAAATATTTGTTATATTTTCATGTTCTCCTTCTCAATGATAAAAAGCAGTAAATCCAGCGTTTGAATCGATTAACCTTTTTCAATAGCGAAGACAGCTAAGTGTGAATTGTTAAGCAATGCTTATAAAATGGTATGAATAGCGTATCAAAAGTATTTTTTTGATACATTTATTTGGTGCTGTTTTAGTCATTGAAGGAGCGATACATAACTTTATTGGCTGTATATAACGCCCCTACCCCACACTTTGATGTCGCCAGTATAATATCCAAAGCTATTATTTATTCATCCATGAACTATTTGTCTAGTTTGAGTTGTACTTCTACATAGAAATGCTGTTTTAATCACCTTTGTGCCTACATAGAGTCGACTACAAAAGGTATACTTGTTGCCGTTTTTTTAAAGTTTAATTATACGCCAAACCCTAGCGTGACAGAGGAAATATAACAACGTATGCAAAAGTTTGATTGTAAGACATTCCAAGGGCTAATCTTAGCACTCCAAGATTATTGGGCACGCCAAGGCTGCGTGATTATTCAACCTTTAGATATGGAAGTTGGAGCTGGCACATTTCACCCTATGACTTTTTTAAGATCAATAGGACCAGAGCCGATTAGTAGTGCTTATGTACAGCCCTGTCGACGTCCTACAGATGGTCGATATGGAGAAAATCCTAATCGTCTTCAGCAATACTATCAGTTTCAAGTCATGCTTAAGCCGTCGCCCGATAATATCCAAGATTTGTATTTGGATTCGCTGAAAGAACTAGGCTTTGATCCGCTAGTTCATGATATTCGGTTTGTTGAAGATAATTGGGAATCCCCTACCCTAGGCGCTTGGGGTATTGGCTGGGAAGTCTGGTTAAATGGCATGGAAGTTACACAGTTTACTTACTTTCAACAAGTCGGTGGCATTGAATGCTCACCTGTTACTGGCGAAATAACTTACGGGCTAGAGCGTCTGGCTATGTATATTCAGGGTGTAGACAGCATATATGATCTAGTGTGGACTACTGGCCCGATGGGCACAGTCACTTACGGTGATGTGTTTCATCAAAACGAAGTTGAACAATCAGCTTATAACTTTGAGTACGCAGATGTAGATGCATTATTTTTGACATTTGAACAATGCGAAAAAGACTGCGAAAAACTGCTCACAGCAAAGTTGCCCTTACCCGCTTATGAGCAGGTAATGAAAGCTTCCCATGCATTTAACTTATTAGATGCCAGGCACGCTATTTCTGTTACAGAGCGGCAACGTTATATTCTAAGAGTAAGATCCCTTTCTAAGGCCTGTGCGCAAATTTATTACGATGCACGGGAATCACTTGGCTTTCCAATGTGTAATAAGAAGAAGTAGCCATGCGAATTGAAAATCTATTAATTGAAATCGGTACAGAAGAACTACCACCTAAGTCCTTATCAAAATTAGCTATAGCGTTTAGAGACGGCATTCAAATAGGATTTACTGACAATGACCTAACATTCCACCAAATTAAATGGTACGCCTCTCCAAGGCGACTTGCAGTTATGGTCGAAGGGTTATCTGAATTCCAAGCAGATAAATACGTTGAAAAACGTGGTCCTGCTGTTTCGTCTGCATTTGATCAAAATGGTGAGCCAACTAAAGCAGCACAAGGATGGGCGCGTTCGAATGGAATTGAAGTTAACCAAGCCGCTCGCTTAAAAACAGATAAAGGCGAATGGTTACTGTTTAAAGCTCAGATTAAAGGACAGGCTATTAGTCAGCTTTTAGCAGAATTAGTTGAAAAAGCCTTAAAATCGTTGCCTATTCCAAAGCCAATGCGCTGGGGAGACAAATCAACACAATTTATTCGTCCAGTTCATACTGTAACTATGCTGTATGGTGCTGAGCTTATATCAGGCAAAATATTAGGTATTAACTCAGCACGTTTGATCAGAGGTCACAGGTTTCATACCGATACTCCTTTTGAGCTTGACTGTGCTGACAATTATCTGAGTCAGCTTAAAAAACATTATGTAATTGCTAATCACAGTCACCGTAAAGCGATGATCTTAAAACAAGTTGAGACTTTAGCCAAACAAGAAAATGCAGTTGCAGATATTAATGAGGAACTGTTGGAAGAAGTAACGTCGCTAGTAGAGTGGCCCGTTGCTTTGATGGCTGATTTTGAAGAATCTTTTTTAGCTGTGCCTAAAGAAGCCCTTATATATACGATGAAGGATGACCAAAAATACTTCCCTTTATTAAATAAAAATGGACAATTGAAGTCTAGATTTATTTTTATTACCAATATTGAAAGTAAAGATCCTGGCACTATTATTAGCGGCAATGAAAAAGTCATACGTCCTAGGTTAGCTGATGCTGAATTTTTCTTTAATGCAGACAAAAAGCATACTCTAGCATCCCGTCTCGATAGCTTAAAAAGTATGCTATTCCAAAAACAGTTAGGCACACTTTACGAAAAGTCAGAGCGAATAGCTTGCATGGCAAAAAGCATCGCCATAATGTTAGGTGCAGACCAAAAGGCTGCATATAGAGCCGGCTTGCTCAGTAAGACTGACCTGATGACTAACATGGTGATGGAGTTTCCTGACATCCAAGGTGTAATGGGTATGCACTATGCAAGGCTGGATGGAGAACCTGAGCTTGTTGCACTAGCACAAAACGAACAGTATATGCCACGTTTCGCAGGTGATAACTTACCCACATCTGATGTCAGTGTGTGCGTCGCTATAGCAGATAAGATAGATACTCTGGTTGGGATTTTTGGTATTGGACAAACACCCAAAGGTGATAAAGATCCTTTTGCATTACGTCGTGCGTCAATCGGTGTGCTGCGTATAATAGTTGATAGAACTTTACCTCTAGATCTGGTTGAACTGGTTGACGCTTCAATTGTCACATTCGGTGACAAGATAAACACTACTAACTTACAAACTAATGTAGTTGATTTTATTTTAGCAAGGTTTAAGGCTTGGTATGCTGAGCAAGGTATTGCTGCGGGTGTTATTCAAGCTGTTGCAGTTAACCGCCCTACTCGGCCAGCTGATTTTGCTGCAAGAGTCGATGCAGTTAAGTCGTTTAGTACTTTAGAGTCCTCAGAAGCTTTAGCCGCAGCAAATAAACGTGTAGCAAATATTCTTGCAAAGAACTTATCTGATGAAGAATTATTCTTTGATAAAGCATTATTACAAGAGCCTGCTGAAGTTGAGCTAGCTCTTAGCTTAGAGTCAGTAGAAGCACGTATTCAACCTTTACTTGAGCAGTCTGACTACACAAATGCATTGGTTATTTTAGCTGAACTCAGACAGCCAATAGATGCGTTTTTTGAAAGTGTGATGGTAATGGCAGATGATGAATCAGTTAAGCGTAATAGATTAACCTTATTATCGAGGCTTAGAGGTTTGTTTTTGTGCTGTGCAGATATATCAGTCTTAAACTAAATGTCACAACATCTCGTATTTGCTGTATATCCGGACGTTAAACGTATATGAATAGAGTTAAATTTATATCTGTCGCTATTTTGATTAGCTTACTTAATAGTTGTGCATCAAATGTCGTTAATAGTTTTATTAAAGAAGAAACCTATGATGCACTTTATCTTAGAGGCGTTTTTTCTTGGTGGGAAGCAGACGAAAAATATAAGCTAATTAAATTGTCTGACAATGTATATTCAACAACTATAGAGTTAATAGCTGATGGACAACCTTATGACTTTAAGTTTGCTGACACCAATTGGACACCGGGCTTTAACTGTGGATATGCCAGCGAAATAGATAAAGTTATTGTGGTTGGCAGCTCCGTCAAAGCTAACTGCGAGGCTACAGATGAAAACTTTCGGTTTACGCCAGTAGAAACTGGAATATTTCAATTCATTATCGACTTTGGTGAGCTTGATACACCTAGGGTATCAATTGAATATATAATCGATTGACTGATTTATGGAAAATAAAAAAGCCGCTATTTCGTAGCGGCTTTTTTGTGTCTAAGCTTTAACTTTAACTAGACGTCCAAGTTAGCAACTTTAAGAGCGTTCTCTTCGATGAACGCTCTTCTAGGCTCTACCTGATCACCCATTAACGTAGTGAATAGTTGATCAGCTCCCACAGCGTCTTCGATGGTTACCTGAAGCATTCTACGTGAGGCAGGATCCATAGTTGTTTCCCACAGCTGGCCTGGGTTCATCTCTCCCAACCCTTTATAACGTTGAATATATTGACCACGCTTAGACTCAGCCATTAACCAGTCCAGTGCATCAACAAAAGTTGCAACTGGTTTGATTTTATCATTGCGCTTTACATAGCCACCGGTCTCAATTAGTCCATTGATTGCCAAATTGAGCGCTTTGAGACGTTTGTATTCGTTAGAGTTGATAAACTCTTGATCAATTCGATACTCGTTATCTATACCGTGTAAGCGAATAATAATGGTAACAAACCAATTATTTCTTTCTGAATTATGACGTATTTCAAATGAGTACGTAGCTCCGTCCACTTCATCAAGTGTTAGCTCTTTTGTAAATTCCTCAGCGAAATTAGTTAACTTTTGCACATCGTTTACATCTTCAGGCTCAAGCGTAAGACTATAGATTAACTTATTAAGGATAACCTCCGGCATCAGGCGGTTGATACGAGCAATCATAGTTACTGTTTCTTGATATTGCTTAACCATACTTTCTAAGGCTACACCTGCGATAGATGGAGCATCTTCATTTACATGTATCGAGGCATTATCTAGGGCTATGGATGTAAGATACTTAGTTAAAGAATCATCGTCTTTCAAATATTGTTCTTGCTTGCCTTTTTTAATTTTATAAAGAGGCGGTTGTGCAATATAAATATAGCCACGTTCGATAATTTCTGGCATTTGACGATAAAAGAAGGTCAACAGTAAAGTACGAATATGCGAACCGTCCACATCAGCATCGGTCATAATAATAATACGATGATAGCGTAACTTTTCGGGGTTATATTCATCTCGTCCTATGCCACAACCTAGTGCCGTGATAAGTGTTGCTACCTCTTGTGAAGAAAGCATTTTATCAAAACGAGCTTTTTCAACATTGAGAATTTTGCCTTTTAACGGCAATATAGCCTGATTTTTACGGTTCCGTCCCTGCTTAGCTGAACCGCCAGCAGAGTCACCTTCCACTATATATAATTCTGAAAGTGCAGGATCTTTTTCCTGGCAATCAGCTAGTTTTCCAGGCAATCCTGCTAGATCTAATGCACCTTTTCTCCGAGTCATTTCACGAGCTTTTCTTGCTGCGTCTCTGGCTCTAGCAGCATCAATAATTTTACCAACTATGATTTTGCTTTCAGAAGGATTTTCTAATAAGAATTCTTGTAGTCTTTCACTCATAACTGTTTCTACAGCAGGCCTTACTTCTGAAGAAACCAGTTTATCTTTTGTTTGTGAGGAGAACTTTGGGTCTGGTACCTTAACTGAAATGATAGCGGTCAAGCCTTCTCTTGCATCATCACCACTGGTACTGGTTTTAGATTTTTTTGAAAGACCTTCTTTATCCATATAGTTGTTAAGAGTTCGAGTTAGCGCTCCTCTAAAACCAGCTAAATGACTACCACCATCTTTTTGTGGGATATTATTGGTAAAGCAAAATACATTTTCTTGATAACTGTCATTCCACTGCATCGCAACTTCAACAGAAATTCCATCATCACGGTGTGAATCAAAATAAAATATTTTTTGGTGCACAGGCGTTTTATTTTGGTTTAAGTATTGAATGAAAGCAGTTATACCGCCTTCATATTCAAATTTATCAGACTTACCATCGCGCTCATCTTCAAGGATGATGCACACACCTGAGTTCAGAAAAGATAACTCACGTAATTTTTTGGCTAGGATGTCGTAGTGAAACACAACACCGGTAAACGTACCTTCGCTTGGCCAAAAGCGTAAACTTGTACCAGTAGCTTCTGAGTCGCCAATAACGGCTAAAGGTTGTTGTGGTACGCCATGCTGGTACTCTTGCTCATAGAGCTTACCTCCACGACGAACTTGCAGCATTAATTTTTTGGACAGTGCATTAACAACTGATACACCAACGCCATGCAATCCACCAGAAACCTTATAAGAGTTATCATCGAATTTACCACCTGCATGCAATACAGTCATGATAACTTCGGCTGCTGAAACTCCCTCTTCCTCATGAATTTCTGTAGGAATACCGCGACCATCGTCTTTAACCGATACTGATCCATCTATATGTATTTTCACATTAATACTTGAACAGTGTCCTGCAAGAGCTTCATCGATGGAGTTATCGACTACCTCAAAAACCATGTGGTGTAAGCCGGTACCATCGTCTGTGTCACCGATGTACATACCCGGTCTTTTCCTAACGGCATCAAGTCCTTTTAGTACTTTAATACTCGACGAATCATAAACATTTTCTTCTGCCATTTAATTAAATCTCCTCTCTCACCTGGCCATGTTCCACGTGAAACACTTTTTTATCGTTATAGTTCTTTAAAAAGTCTAACTGTTTGATATCTATCGCAGTCACAAACAATTGGGTCTCTGCAGTGTTCAACTTCGAAATGAACACTTGCCTTTTTTCTTCATCTAATTCTGCGCCCACATCGTCCAACAAAAAAATTGAACTTTTAAATGTCTTCGTATGCAAGTATTGAGTTTGAGCTAATTGCATACCAGCAACTAACATTCTTAGTTGACCTCTAGATAATATCTCGTGAGCAATGGTTCCATGTATCTTAATGCGTAAATCTGCTTTATGAGGTCCAACACTAAGGAAGCCGTTTCTCTGATCTCGCGGTCTGTTTTTTAAGATAGCGTCTTCTAAACTAAAGCCTTTTTCCCATCCCCTATAATACGAAATTTCGAAGGAAAACTCAGGTAAAAAGTCTTTTAAATTAGCATTTATGAGCTGTGTTAGATGTTCACTTATTAAACTTGACCTATTTGCGCTGATTGCTTCACCCTTTTCACAAAGGATTTCAGTCCAATAACGTAAAGCTTGCTCTGGTTGCTTGGTTTTATACAAAGCATTTAAGTGTTTCAAGCTCTTACTAAAAACCTGAAAATCAAGGTTAAAAGATTGTTCCACGTGAAACAACAGCCAATCTAAATATTGTCTACGTAGTTTCGGTGCGCCAAGCAATAGATCAGAGCTTTGTGGCGTGAAGATCTGAATAGGTAGATAACTCGCTAAGTCTGAGGCACGTTTTGACTTTTGCCCATTGATATTTACAACACAGCTGTCGTTTGCAAGCCTACTTATACCAAATTTTTGTTGTTTCCCGTCTTCCACAACAGCGGAGCAGAAAACTGTAAAAGCTGGTTTTTCGTGGCTGATAACATTTTTATGCTTCGAAGTCCGAAAAGAACGGGCGAAACCTAAATAGTGTAAAGCTTCTAATATCGATGACTTGCCACTACCATTTTCGCCAAGGAACACGTTCAAGCTTTTGTGTGCATTAAGCGACAATGTATCAATGTTTCTGAAATGACTTATCTGGACCTTGTCCAGTTTCATATAGGAGTAAACTTCTTATAAAAGCTAATTACAGTCTCATGGGCATTATAACGTAAAGTGCCGAACCATCTTTAGAATCTTCTATCAACGCACTACTATTTGAATCAGCAAGCGTAATACGAACATCTTCACAACTTAAGCCATTCATGACATCAATCAAGTAAGCAACGTTAAAACCAATTTCTAAACTATCACCTTGATAATTCACGTCTACAATCTCTTCAGCTTCTTCTTGCTCTGGGTTGTTAGCTGTAATTTTAAGCTCGCCATTAGATAAATTTAAACGTACACCTTTGAATTTTTCATTTGATAAAATAGAAGCCCTAGAAAAAGCGTGCTTCAGTACGTCTTTGCTTGATTCTATTTTTTTATCACCATCTTTGGGTAACACCCTTCTGTAGTCAGGAAAGCGTCCATCCACTAGCTTGCTGGTAAATATAAAGTCCGTTGAGTAAATTCTAATATGGTTAGAGCCAACCTGAACCTTCACTAGTTTATCGCTATCCTCGATCAGACGAATGATCTCTAACACACCCTTACGAGGAATAATAACTTGCCGATTAGGTAGTGTCGAAGTCGTATAGTTTAATCGACATAGTGCTAATCTATGACCATCTGTAGCAACCGTACGAATGAGATTATCTTCAGTTTCTAATGACATACCGTTTAAATAATAACGTACGTCCTGTTGAGCCATACAAAAATGTGTACTGTCTATAAGTCGTTTTAAATCAGATTGAGGTATCTCAAACTCAAGTTCACTTTGCCAGTCTTCTAAATTTGGATAATCGTCAGCTGACAATGTTGATAAACTATATCTACTACGTCCAGATTTAAGCAACGCTTTGTTAGCCTCGACACTAAAGTCTATATTGCTGCCCTCATTTAATCCTCTACAGATATCTAATAATTTCTTAGCGGGTACCGTAATTTCGCCTTCAACGAATTCACCTGTCAAAGTAACATTAGAAATCAGCTCTACCTCTAGATCCGTGCCTGTTAACCAAAGTGAGTTCTCACTAACCTTAATTAAGACATTAGATAATACAGGCAATGTATGGCGACGCTCAACAGCGCCAGAAACTAATTGAAGTGGTTGTAAGAAATTTTCCCTACTAATGCTAAATTTCATCTTTTTACTCGTGAATTTTTTAAGAAGATAGTGTGCGTATTAAGTTCTGATAGTCTTCTTTTATATCATGACTTTCTTCCCTTAGCTGCACTATTTTTCGACAAGCATGTAATACGGTGGTGTGGTCTCGACCACCAAATGCATCCCCAATTTCTGGCAAACTATGGTTCGTTAGTTCCTTGGATAACGCCATAGCCATTTGCCTTGGGCGTGCAACACTACGACTTCGACGCTTCGACAGAATATCTGCCATTTTAATTTTATAATATTCAGCTACTGTTTTTTGGATATTATCGATAGTGACCAATTTTTCCTGCAGAGCTAGTAAGTCTCGAAGCGCTTCTCGAACGAAATCTATAGTAATAGGACGGCCTGTGAAATTAGCATTAGCAATAACTCGGTTCAGCGCTCCTTCAAGCTCGCGTACATTTGAGCGTAAACGTTTAGCAATGAAAAAAGCGACTTCGTCAGGCAAAAATATTTTGTTTTCCACAGCTTTTCGCATTAATATCGCCACGCGTGTTTCTAGTTCGGGAGGTTCAATCGCAATAGTAAGACCCCAACCAAACCGAGACTTCAAACGATCCTCTACACCGACAATCTCTTTTGGATAACGGTCAGATGTAAGAATGATTTGCTGGTTTCCTTCCAACAAAGCATTAAATGTATGGAAAAACTCTTCTTGGGAGCGCTCTTTATTGGCAAAAAATTGAATATCATCAATAAGCAGAGCATCAACCGAGCGGTAATAACGTTTAAATTCTTCTATCGCGTTATTTTGTAACGCTTTAACCATATCTTGGACAAAGCGCTCAGAATGCATATACACAACCGTGGCGTTTTTCTTTTTATCCATGATGCCGTTACCAACCGCATGCAATAAATGGGTTTTACCCAAACCAGTACCGCCATAAATAAATAGTGGGTTGTAAGCACCGCCGGGATTATCAGCAACTTGCTGAGCCGCCGCTCTTGCTAACTGATTAGACTTACCTTCAACGAAGTTATCAAGTTTATACGTTAAGTTAATATTGCTCTTGTGCCCTGGAGCGATAGACACAACTGGAGCAGTATTAGGAGTAGCAAAATGTGTTGCAGGTAAACGATTATCTTGATGTTGTCTGTTTTGAAAAGATGTTGATGATTGATGATTACTCGCACTGAAGTTTCTACTGGCGTCTACATTGACAACTTTCACTTCAAAACGTAATTGAGGCGCTTTATCTCCACAAAATTCAGCTAACAGATTGTTGATTTGTGAAAAATATTTATCTCTTACCCAGTCCAAAACAAATCGGTTCGGTGCAAAAAGTGTAATATGAGCATCGCCATATTCGGCCTGGAGTGGTCTTATCCACATACTAAACTGTTGTATAGGTAAATCCTGCTGCAACCTATCGAGACACTGATTCCATATAGACATCGAAAAAAACAACTCCACCCTTATGTAATAACGGCCAAAATGAGATAAAAGCAAAATTACAAAACAAAATTGAAAGGTAATAGCTGTATTAATATTAGCCAGTTAAAAGTAAATCAAAGATCAGCTGTGGATTATCTCGCTAATCACTATACTAACGCAACATACATTTAAAATTAATTATAAATAACTTTGATTTTTTTTATATCCAATTGTTTTAATAGAAATTAATTGAATTTCAGTAAATATTTTTGACAGCTAATCTATGTCATATCTAATACAAATATCTATTTTTAAATATAAATAAATATAAGTATTATGCGAAAAAAACGACTGCCCTGTGGATAAAGTAGATATTTTTGAGAGTTATCAATACTAATCGATATCTGACAAGTTAATTAAGTATGCTTTTAAGTTAGAGTTATTGATTGACAACAAGCAATGTGATCTCTATTATTCAGCGTCATTTTTGAGCACGGTGATTGCCATCAGACGGTTATCACAAAAATGTTCATTTTATTATAAACCTTATGTATAGCGGGACTAGGTCATGAAAAGAACTTTTCAACCAAGCAACTTAAAGCGTAAGCGTTCACACGGTTTTCGTGCCCGTATGGCGACTAAAAATGGCCGCAAGGTTATAGCCAATCGTCGTGCTAAAGGCCGTGCGCGCTTATCAGCTTAATTATCCAAGGTGGGTGAAAATAACTTTTCTCGGGAGCTAAGGCTACTTACTCCCACCCACTTTGAATATGTCTTCAGTAATGCAATTCCATCTGTTTCACCCCAACTCACCCTACTTGCAAGAATAAATACCTCCGATATTCCTCGTTTAGGCATCACGCTGCCTAAAAAAAGAGTCAAATATGCCCATGATAGAAATAGATTAAAACGCATAATTCGTGAGAGCTTTCGTTTACAACGTCATACATTTCCAAATATTGATATAGTCGTAGTGGGTAAAAGTGGTTTAGATAAACTATCGAATCAGGAATTGTTTTCTTTGCTGAGTAAATTATGGAAAAAGTTAGTGTCGCGCTGCGAAAAATCCCAGTTGGGATAATTAGGCTCTATCAAGTAGTGCTTTCACCGATGTTGGGACCTACATGTAGGTTTCACCCAAGTTGCTCTTATTATGCAATTGATGCTCTGACTCAGCACGGATTAGTAAAAGGGTGTTGGCTAAGTTTAAAACGCATATTAAAATGCCATCCATTGAACGATGGTGGCTATGATCCAGTTCCAGAAAAAAAACAAAATAAAGAATGATTTTTGGACTTATGCCATCATTGATAATTTAATCATAAGTAAAATAATAACGTCGCCGTGGTTTAATGTTTTGACACGAATAAGTCACCCACATAATTAAGTAGTTAATTAGAGTATTTTATGGAATCCCAACGCAGTTTTTTATTAATTGGCCTCGCAATGGTCGGCTTTTTATTGTGGCAACAGTGGCAATTAGATTATGGCCCTCAACCAGTCGCTCCTGTAACAACATCGACACAATCGAGTTCTGAACTCGATATGCCTAGCTCAGAAGACGTGCCGGCTAACAGTTTAGATGGACAAGGTTTCATAGCGAGTGCTACACGCGGTGGGAAAATAATATCAGTTAACACTGATACGCTCATTCTTAACATTGATACCAAAGGTGGCGATGTTGTTTTAGCTAATCTGGTCAAGTTCCCCCTAGAGGAAGATTCTGAAGAGTCATATAGCTTACTTAAGCCTAATGGTGATAAATTATTTATTGCACAAAGTGGCTTAATTGGTCGAGATGGAACAGATAGTAAAAGCCGCCCCACTTATAGTGTTACAAAAGACAGTTTCGTACTTGAAGGCGACACGCTAACAGTTCCACTTACGTTACTGACACCGGGGGGATTAGAAGTAACTAAGAGCTTCATATTTACTCGTGATAGCCATAAGATTGATGTCACCTATGACATCAAGAACAACAGCAGTGACCCTAAACAAGTTCAACAATTTGCTCAATTAAAGCAAAGCATGCTTGAACAAGAAGGTAGCATGTTCATGCCTATTTATCGTGGTGGCGCCTATTCAACAGAAGAAGACCGTTACCAGAAATATCCTTTCGACGATATGGTTGACAGTAACTTAAAAATGACCACTGCTGCAGGGTGGGCTGCAATGATAGAGCATTACTTTGTTTCAGCATGGGTACCGCCCCAAGACCAAAAAAATAATTTGTATAGTAAAATATTACAGCAAACAAATGGCGTGATTGGATTTACAGGGCAATCTGTCACAATTCAATCAGGTGAAACGGCGCAAATTAATAGCATCTTGTATCTTGGTCCAAAAGATCAAGAAACGCTGGCTGGTATAGCTAGAGGTCTTGACTTAACCGTAGATTACGGTTTTTTGTGGATGATTTCGCAACCACTTTTCACTTTCTTGCAATATATTCATAGCCTAGTGGGTAACTGGGGATTCGCTATCATCCTTATTACCATAGTGGTTAAAGGGCTGATGTATCCTCTCACCAAGAAGCAATACGAATCGATGGCTAAAATGCGCGCACTCAAACCTAAGATGGATGCACTCAAAGAGCGCTTCGGCGATGACAAGCAAAAAATGCAGCAAGCCATGATGGAGATGTATAAGAAGGATAAAGTTAACCCTATGGGTGGCTGTTTCCCCTTGCTATTGCAAATGCCTATTTTCTTAGCTTTGTATTGGGTGTTACTTGAAAGTGTTGAACTTAGACATGCTGATTTTATATTTTGGATCACCGATTTAAGTGCAAAAGACCCTTTCTTTGTATTACCGGTATTGACTGGTGTCAGCATGTATTTATTACAAAAACTGCAGCCGATGACAATGACAGATCCTATGCAGCAGAAAATTATGCAGTTTATGCCCGTTGCTATGAGTTTATTCTTCTTTATATTCCCAGCAGGTTTAGTACTTTACTGGCTAATAAGTAATATTATTACCCTAGTTCAAGCTAAAATAATTTACGCTTCAATGGAGAAACGTGGTCTAAAGACTAAATAATCACAAATAATCAAAAGCCCGTTCTATTGGTCAATTAACCTATAGAACGGGCTTTTTTGTGCGTACAATAAACAACAATCATTCATAAAGCTTGGAAACCCGCATGCCATCGTTAGATATCGTTTCAGAAATTGATTTAGCCGAACTACTTAATGCCGTTGATAATGCCAATAGAGAAATAACCACTCGTTTCGATTTTAGAGGTGTAGAAGCTAGTTTTGAATTAAAAGAAGAGACAGTCACTATGACTGCTGACAATGATTTCCAGCTCAAACAGATGCTTGATATTCTACGTGGTACTTGCGTAAAACGTAACGTAGACACAGCAGCTTTTGAAGAGAAAGATGTACAGCACATTGGTAAAATATACAAACAGGCCATAGTTTTCAAGCAGGGTATAGAACAACCTGTAGCTAAAAAACTCATTAAGCTCATCAAAGATGCCAAGCTAAAAGTACAAGCACAAATTCAAGGTGAACAAGTACGAGTTACTGGTAAAAAACGTGACGATTTACAGCAAGTTATGGCATTAGCAAAAGATGCAGATTTAGAACAACCGTTACAATTTACTAACTTCAGAGACTAACAACACATGACTGTTACAGGGTTATTAACACAACAAGACACCATTGTTGCTCAAGCAACTGCAGCAGGTAGAGGTGGTGTTGGCATAATCCGAATTTCTGGTAATCTGGCAAGCACTGCAGCGCAGATGATTCTAGGTAAATTACCTAATATTCGTAGAGCCGAATACCTCCCTTTTTCAGACACCAACAATATTCTAATTGACCAAGGTATTGCCATATTCTTTAAAGCACCTAACTCGTTTACTGGTGAAGACGTGCTCGAGCTTCAAGGACATGGAGGACAAGTCGTATTAGATATGTTGCTTAATGCCATTTTAAAAATACCAAAGTTACGTATTGCGAGACCTGGCGAATTTAGTGAAAGAGCGTTCTTAAATGATAAGTTAGACTTGGCGCAAGCAGAAGCTATAGCAGATTTGATTGATGCCAGTTCTGAACAAGCAGCTAAGGGGGCATTGCGTTCTTTACAAGGCACGTTTTCACGACATATTCATACGCTGGTTGAAAAAGTCATTTATTTGCGAATGTACGTCGAAGCTGCGATTGATTTTCCCGACGAAGAAATTGATTTTTTAAACGATGGAAAAATCCAGAAAGATTTGGAAAATATTATTCAATCCTTTGAAACGCTGCGCCAACAAACCAAACAAGGTGCGTTGCTCAGAGAAGGAATGCGAGTAGTCATCGCAGGTAAACCTAATGCAGGTAAGTCCAGTTTACTTAATGCATTAGCGGGAAGAGATGCAGCTATAGTTACTGATATTCCTGGTACAACTCGTGATGTACTCAAAGAGCATATTCATATCGATGGTATGCCGTTACATATAATTGACACCGCAGGCTTACGGGATAGCCCAGACAAAGTAGAAAAGATAGGTATCGAACGAGCTTGGCAGGAAATTCATCAGGCCGATCGTGTATTATTTATGTTGGACAGTACAGAATCTGTGGAAACTCACCCTGAAAAAATATGGCCTGAGTTTTATCAGCAACTATCTAAAAATATTGGATTAACGGTTATCCGTAATAAAATAGATCTGACAAATGAACCGAGCAGTTTTGACGATAGTGGAGATTATCCAGTCATTTCGTTATCTGCCAGTAATGAGCAAGGGCTTACTTTTTTAACTGAACACTTAAAGGCATGTATGGGTTTTAATGCTAGCTCGGAAGGTCAATTTATCGCACGTAGACGCCACTTAGATGCCATAGATAAAGCCGCTGAGCATTTACACTTAGGTAAGTATCAACTAGAAGAAAACTTCGCTGGAGAACTACTCGCAGAAGAGTTACGTTTAACTCAGCAGCACCTGAATGAAATAACAGGTGAATTCAGCTCTGATGACCTGCTGACTGAAATATTTTCTTCTTTTTGTATCGGTAAATGATTTAAGAACAGTGATTCTTAGATTATCGTTCGTAATCTTGATAACAATGTTTAATCTTAAAACGTCATAAGAAAAACATCACAAGAAGTTGGGTATGTACCAAGGCTTAATGCACCGATTCCTTACTGTAGTCATCGGTGCATTAAGTCACAACAGAAGTGACGTCAAAGCTGATGTTCTTAACCAAATAACTCAAAAAAGTATTTCAGAGCTTTCTATTTATAAAACAGAGTTATAAAACAGGGCTATAAAACAAGGTTATAAAGTAGAGTTATAAAAATATTCATTAAAATCAATGTGGCTTAAATAATAATTTATATGACATTAGTAATATAGAAACATTAGCTAACCCAGTGGCAATGAATTAGGCGTGGTGATCTCTTATTCACAATGTACAATGCTAGAATCAATCAATCACATAGTAAATAAATGGCTAAGTTTGAAATCATAGTAGGCAGTGTACTGGGTGCCAGTGAATACGTTGCCGATGCATTACAAGAAGTGTTGTTGGGTCATACACACAACGCAGCAATACATTTAACCCCGCAGTTAGAAGACTTAGACCAAACTGCCACTTGGATAATTTGTACTTCTACTCATGGCGCTGGTGATCTGCCAGACAACATCCAACCTTTTGCTGAACAATTAAAAAACCATAACTTAAGTAAACATACTTTCTTAGTGGTGGGTTTAGGTGACAGCAGTTATGACACCTACTGCCATGGATCAATACAAATAGAAGATATTATGCTGAACGCTGGTGCTAGATTATTATCCCCCGCACTACATATTGATGTACTCAATCATTCTATTCCTGAAGATGCTGCAGTTAAATGGCTTAAGAATTGGCTTGAAAATAATGAGTAATCGGTATGATCATCGAATAAATTATTATGCAATTAAATAAAGCAGAACAAGCAGCGCTTCTTCAATCGTTAAGCAACGACGCTCGAGTACTGTATATCCTTGGAATAAAACCAACTGCCGCCCAATCGAGCGGGATAACGTCACCATTAAATTACAAATCGTTATTGTCTGTATTAAACACTAAAGAAGAAATATTTACTTTAGGGCGGCAGGTTAATAGTTTAATAAAAGAGTTACTCAGTGTTGGCTTAATATGTTTTCAAGACGAAGTAGAGTTAAATCATAGCTTTAACGGCAAAGTGCTCATCTTGTCTTTGACTACAATGAAAGTAGATGAGTATTCAAAATTACATCTCAATTGGCATACTATGCGTCTTGATTGGTTACCTGATCAAAAGTTAATCAGTGATCTTGCAAAACTAGTAGGAATTATTGATTATGAGTACACAACTAGTGAGCTAGGCGACTTTATTGCTTATTGGCTAGGTAGGCCAGAGTCTCAATTTAGCGAATATCAATGGACTCAGAAATTTGTATTTAACTTAAAAAAAATGCGCTTAGCCCATGGTTTTAAAAGCGTACAAAAAGTAGGCCAGCAAATAGTACAAACTAAAGCAGGTATTCTAGCTGATGATAATGCTAAAAAATTAGTGGCCAAATATAGTAAAGCTAACACCTAGTAAACCGTTCTATCGATATTTAGAACATAGTAAATTTTCATATTTATCAATCGGGATAATGACACTTGTGGACAGTATTAAAGACAAAATTCAAAGATTAGGTAAAGCACTAGGTCGTCAATACGTTCCTGAAAAATATACCAAATATGCCGACTTAAGAACCGAGTACGAAGCTCTAGCCAACCGAGATGTAAAACAGCTACAACGAGAAGGCAAGAAGCAACGGATTCAGGACATTCAAGGTCGCTCTGAATTGAACCCAAAATGGACCTTCGAGAATCTAATCGAAGATAGTAATGACGTAATCGAAGCAGTCAGTATTGCCAAGTCCTTCATCGCCGCTCATGAAGACGTAAATTGGCGCAGAAGTGGTGCGCATATGATGATTTTTTATGGTGATTATGGTCGAGGAAAATCCCATACTGCTGGCGCTATAGCCCATGAGTTAATTGAAAAATTTGAAATCTCAGTGCTTTATAGGCAGTTATCTACAATATTAGAAATGCGCTTTTTTTCCTATGACTATAACGCCCAAGATAATGTTGGACAAAAATTCCGTGAGATCAATCAAGAATTACTTGATGTGGACTTGCTGATACTCGATGAAGTGTGTGTGAATGAAAGTGTTTTAAAGAAAAATGCACAAAGTTGGTTAGGCAATGTGTTGAGGCAAAGGCTGGCTAATAATAAGAACTGCATTATGATCACCAACCACAATCTTGCTGAATTTGAAAATGCATTAGGGCGTTATTGCTTCGAATCCATCAAAGAGTACGATACCTATAAGGTAAAGTTTTCGGGTCCAAGCAGACGTAAAGAAATTATTCCTACTCAACCAGAACCTCAACAGCCGCAAAACACCTCTGGTTATCGTCCAAACCAAGTTAAATAAATGTTTTGACATGCCTATCCTATTGCTATGCATTGGTTAGGTAAGGCCAAAATATAGTAAAACGATTATATTTTATGAATTAATTTCCAATTCTTATTTTCAACTCTCACACCTGAAGTAATATTAAATTACTTTCACTCTGCTTTACTAACTACTTTATTTTGATTAGATTTTAATTAAAATTTGATTAGGAGTTAAACGTACTTTTGAAATACTTAGAATAATGAACTACTAAATTACTAGTCAAATTCAATCTTATACTAATCAAAATTTGCCCCATATCAAGATGAAATATCAAGAGAATTCGTTAAATTTGTTCAATTAGAATTCATTAAAAGTACATATTAACGGCGTTTGTCAAACCAGTTGTCGCCTTGTTAGTTAAATAATGTCTTCATTTATATCTGGATTTAATAGTACATTGCCTGCTGGCTTCCAGTTTCT
>Ga0222645_100618_pt1 | contig 19053 bp, 18 predicted proteins | sample AntAcemetagen292_FD_179881 | JGI IMG/M metagenome (GOLD analysis project Ga0222645, IMG submission 179881) | Saline water microbial communities from Ace Lake, Antarctica - #292 | ecosystem: Environmental > Aquatic > Non-marine Saline and Alkaline > Saline | place: Antarctica: Ace Lake | collected...
ATAAACCCTTGCAACTCGAACATGTGATCTGTGTTTAAAGTCGCGCATGGCGTTAAGTTATTCAATAACATTAAAGTTCGCCGCAAATTACCCAACTTATTTGGCGACGAAAAGCGCAATGGTAAAGGCGGTACTTACTTTGGTGCTACAGGCTGCGGAAAGAGCTTTACGATGCAGTTTTTGTCCCGCTTGTTGATGAAAAGTGTTGAGTTCGAAAGCCCCACTATTGTATTGATCACCGACAGAACAGACCTAGATGATCAGTTAGCAAACCAATTTGCTAACGCTAAAAGTTACATCGGTGATGATCACATCATCAGTGTGGAGAGCAGGGGAGAACTACGTCAGTTACTCAAAGGGCGCAATAGTGGTGGTGTATTTCTGACTACCATTCATAAATTTACCGAAGATACCGAATTGCTTACAGACAGATGTAATGTGATTTGTATCTCAGATGAAGCGCACCGAAGCCAATTGAACCTCGAACAGAAAATATCCATTACTGACAAAGATGTTAAACGGACATTTGGATTTGCAAAGTACCTACATGACTCCTTACCCAATGCCACTTATGTAGGCTTTACAGGTACGCCCATTGACGCGACCTTAGATGTATTTGGGCCAGTGATTGACAGCTACACCATGACTGAATCGGTCAAAGATGAAATCACTGTGCGCATTGTTTATGAAGGCCGTGCTGCCAAAGTAGTGATGAATAACTCAAAAGTTGCAGAGATTGAAGCCTTCTACAAGACGTGCGAAGAATCAGGTAGCAATGAACACCAGATAGAAGAAAGTAAAAAAGCCACAACCAACATGAATTCGATTTTGGGCGACCCCGACCGTATTCGTACTTTGGCTGAAGATTTTGTTGAGCATTACGATACCAGAGTAAAAGAAGGTTCCACTGTTTGTGGCAAGGCTATGTTTGTGTGTAGTGCACGGGGTATCGCATATCAACTTTATCAAGAGTTACAGCGACTTCGACCGCAGTGGTTTGAAGTGCTTGAGTCGCCTGAAGCAGTCTTGATGACAGAGACCGAGAAAAAACAAGCCATTGCCGCAGGCAAACTAGGCACACCCATTGAACGGGTAAAAATGGTGATGACCCGTGGGCAAGATGATCCCGCCGAGCTATTTAGCTTATTAGGAACTAAAGACACTCGCAAAGAGTTAGACAGGCAATTCAAGGTTGAAAAGTCTAACTTCAAAATTGCCATAGTGGTGGACATGTGGCTGACAGGTTTTGATGTGCCATTTTTGGATACCATCTACATTGATAAACCGCTACAAAAACACAACCTGATACAGACTATTTCGCGGGTGAACCGAGTGTTTGCAGGCAAAAATAAAGGTTTAGTGGTGGATTACATTGGGATCAAATCGGCAATGAACAAAGCACTTGCTCAGTTCAGCAAAACCGATGAAACCAATTTTGAAGACATTGCTCAATCGGTCATCACCGTTAAAGACCATTTGTCATTACTAGCGGGTTTGTTCCATAAGTTTGATTCATCTGCATACTTTACCGGGCAACCCATTGCACAACTCAACTGTCTTAATAATGCGGCTGAGTTTGTATTGCAAACAGGTAAGTTAGAAAAGCGCTTTATGGCTTTGGTAAAACGGTTAAAAGCGGCATATGACGTTTGCTGTGGAAGTGACAAACTTATTGAGGCTGAGCGAAACCACATTCATTTTTATATGGCTGTACGCTCCATCGTTTACAAGCTTACCAAAGGCGAAGCGCCTGACACGGCTCAGATGAACGCTAAAGTGCGAGAGATGATTTCAGAGGCGCTAAGAAGTGATGGTATAGAAGAGATATTCAAGCTTGGCGATGATCAAGGTGAAATAGATATCTTCGATGAAGACTACATGGCCAAGATCAGCAAAATCAAACTACCCAATACTAAAATCATGTTACTGAAAAAGATGCTTGCCAAAGCTATCGATGACATGAAAAAAGTAAACCTTGCACAGGGTGTCGATTTTACAAAACGCTTCAAAGCACTGGTAGATAAATATAACGAACGCAAAGAAGACGATGTGCTGGTAAGTGGCGTACTGGAGAATTTCTCCGACGAAATCATCAATATGTTTGATGACTTAAAAGCAGAGATGGGCGCACACAACGACCTAGGTATTAACTTCGAAGAAAAAGCCTTTTACGACATTCTCAAATCACTAGCTAAAAAGTATGACTTTTCATATCCAGATGAGCAGCTAGTAGAGCTTGCTAAGGCTGTAAAAGACGTAGTAGATGACAAGGCAAAATATACCGATTGGAGCCAGCGAGATGATATTAAGGCTGAGCTTAAAGTGGATTTGATCATGCTACTGGCCAAATTTAAATACCCACCAGTGAGTCGAGACGAGATTTATAAAGAGATATTTACGCAGGCTGAGAATTTTAAGAAGAATCGGCAGGCATAGCTAACTCACTATTGAAGGATTAAAAATGATAAGTAAGGAGCAAGCTGATAGAGAGATAGCTGAACTTATTGAAGCTAACAGGGCACTTGAAGTAAATGTTTTAAATGGGGTTAAAGTTTCAATTAACCTGCCCTTGGGTACTGCCCTAAATTTGCAGTTAGTTGAAGATTATTTTCACTACAAACAAATGGATGAAGGCATCGAAAGCGATGCTTGGGAGTATATTGCTAAATGGGTTGCGTCTCACAAAAAAGTTTATTGCATTAATACCCAAGAAGAGCTTTTGAATGTTGGTGTGATAGAAGCACCATTCGAAGCTTTTAGAGGCTTTTCCATTCTATATTCAAATAAAAAAGATGCGATCTATCACTGTGAAGTTTTTTATAGTTCAGTTTTGCAAAACTATCACGAGTCAATCTCATTAATACAAAATGATTAATTTTGACATTTCAGCATTGTTTTTACGAGTTAATAAAAAATCATGATAAAAAAAGAGAAATTGAACCAATCAATGGGGTCAGAGACGTTGATTTTCTAATTTAGTCATCTACACTTACGTTAATTCTTTATTTTAGGGGGAGGCGAAGATGGCAAGATTACCTCGATTAAATTTAGCGGGTATACCTCAGCATGTTGTTCAACGTGGCAATAACCGTCAGGTCAGTTTTTTTGCTGAGCAAGATTACGCGGTTTATCTCGATAAACTCAAAGACTACGCAAAAAAGTACCAAGTGAATGTGCACGCATTTGTATTGATGACCAATCACGTGCATTTACTCATGACACCCGAAACAGAAAAAGGCGTGAGTCAGCTCATGCAGTCTCTGGGACGGTATTATGTGATGTACATCAATAAAACCTATCAACGTACAGGCACTTTATGGGAAGGGCGATATAAATCTACCCTAGTCGATAGTGATAACTATTTTTTGTTGGTGAGTCGTTATATCGAACTTAACCCGGTTAGGGCTAATATGGTGGAGCACCCCGCGGAATACCCTTGGTCAAGTTATCACGGCAATGCACTGAATAAAGATGTAGTACTACTGTCGCCTCATCACTGTTATCAATCACTTGGCATTAACAAAAAAGCGCGTAAACAGGCTTATAGATACCTGTTTAAACACCACATACCTGAACTCACACTACAGAAAATAAGGGATGCGACAAATAAAGCGTGGGTATTAGGTGAAAACCGATTCAAACAACAGATTGAGCAGCAAACGGGAAGAAGAGCAGTACCACTAGCCAGAGGCGGAGATAGAAGATCCAAGAGTTTTAGATGTAAAACGTAAATCAACGTCTCTGACCCCATTGATTCTTGTTCTGACCTTGATATTTCCGTCATTGCCGTCCCCATTCCTTTCCACCCATTTCTACCAACCGAGACGCGGCTCGTCGAAAGGAAAAGGCGAGATCATTGGCGGCCGATAATTGTGCCAGTGACACGCCAATTCGACCCGTCGCCGACCACTCCAAATATTCCCCCTCTTTGGTGCGAATCATGGTCGTCGCAAAGGAACTCGAGCTTCCCCCCTTCTCACTGACAAACAATTCTTCATCTCCATCAATGCTTTCGACTTGCGCTTCAAAATCGACAAACAATTCGTCGAGCGGGACTTGTGCCGCCAGCACCAAGCGGGTGCGAGATTCATAACACGCGTCAATGAGGGTCACGAATCGTCGCGCTTCGTTGAGGTGATTGGCGTCCAGTTGGGGGACGCGGTCCATGATGAGGACCGGAAATCGGCGGCAGAGGGAAATATAATCGGCCGCCCCGAGCGGCTGGTAGCACAACTCGGAAAAGTCAAACCAGGCGCACCGGTCATTCAATCGGGCGACCTGGACGGTGCGACCAAAGAAGATGGGAATGATCTCGGCCTCAGTTCCTGATGCAGTGTCACCAAATATTTCTTCCAACTGCGCCTGCATGTTGTTATTAATATTATTATCGCCATGAACATCCTTGTTTGACCAAAAATAGGATTGACCACCCGCTCGAGTTTCGAGTCGATAATCCTTGCGGGAATCCTCCATGGAAATAATGTCGGACGTGTGTTTCAATATTTCGATAAATGGCAAAAAGAGGGATCGGTTAATGCCTCCCTCATACAAGGCATCGGGGGGTCGATTCGAGGTGGCTACCACCACGACATTCCAATCCAATAATAATAGTAAAAACAGTCGCTTCAAAATCATGGCATCGGCAATGTCTGTCACTTGAAATTCATCGAAACAGAGGAGTTGGGCTTCTTGTGCCAATTGTTGCGCAATGATGGGAATCGCATCACCTCGTGGGTGCTTCTGTTTGTAGACAAAGATTCGATGATGGACGTCTAGCATGAATTCATGAAAGTGGACGCGGCGTTTGGTAATCTTTGCGTGTTTGTGGCTGTGGCTGTGGGTGTCATTATTACAGCAAGAATCATCATCAGGAACAGTAACCGACGCGTAAAAGAGATCCATTAGAAAGCTCTTGCCGACCCCGACCGATCCATGGATGTACATGCCTCGCGGTGGTGGACCAAAAGACCACAAATGGAACTTCTTTCGAAGAAAGGACTGGGCGGATGCCAGGTATCGCGACAGTAACAGTAACAGTGGATTGCTGCTTGTACAGCTGCTCTCTGTCGGATCGTCGGTGCGAACGGGTACTGGTGGGAGCGAGGCAAGAGACTCGTGCAGGGCATCGAATTTTGCCGCCAGAGCGACTTGAGCGTCATCTCGTCGCACCTCTCCCGCGTCCACCTTGAGTTCATAAGCCGCTGCCACGGGACCTGTCGAGAAGCTCCGCCGAGCGACGCCATGTTGTGCTATTATCTTCATTGTCTTCATCGTCTTCATCATGGAGCTGATGAGTTTATCAACATGATGGTATGGTACACTAGATTACTGTATGGGTATCAAATGGATTTGTATTAGAGACTCAAGTTTCGGAGCTCAACTTGAACGCCAAATTTAGCATAACTAACTGAATAATATAAATAAAAACAGCCTTGTTATGGTAAAATATTTGTTATCTAGACAAAACACGAAACCACTCAAGGGCTATAAAATGAATCCTGACACAACCCCCTCTATTTTTAACAACAGATTTGCTCACACGTGCTGATATTCAAGTCGACAACCTGTTTAGTACAATGTGGCAACGCCTAGGTTTCAGAGTTTAGGTAAAATAAAACGTCATTTTTCCTAAAATCAAAATACATGATGCCTTATATTTTCCATATTCACCTCTCTTTTATATCCTTGGGGGAGTGAAAATCGGTTGTTTTTTGTCTATTACTCAACCGTTTTCACGTATTTCAGAATTCAAAACAAGCGCCCCCCACTGTTGTGCAAACCAGTTTTAAATATTGTTTTTGTTTATGATGATGAACTGCTTTTATTCAAACAGGTTATCGATTGGTGTTTTTACACTGCATGTCGGATCTACTGTCTAAAGCGTTAGGATCGTTTAGGTCCGCTTATCGCTCATACCTGCCAATCAAGTTTGATTAATTTTATGATGATTTTTCGCTTAATATCGTTTGATAGAAGGAATTCCCTTATGACAGCTAAAGGTCGATGGCTGCGATTTTTAAACTAAAGTTTAATGTCGGTAAAGTACTCGAGACAACCTTTTCTGATGCGAACAAGTTTCAAACATTACGAAATTTTGGAATTGTTTTGCATAAAATTTAATAAACTTAGAGAGGTGTTCAGTTTCAAACTTTAATCCGAACGGACAGGAGTCACAAACTTAATTAATGCAAAGATTGCATTTGATTGTTTCTCACCATGCAAAGTCACAAACTTAATTAAAACTACGTAGCTCTAAGTGATTGATTTTGCTAGTAGCCGAGTCACAAACTTAATTACAGATCGACAATTTCTTCCTTTGAAAGTGTTTAAAACTTTCTAGGGATTTTGAGAAACGAGCTTCGGCTCGTTTTTTTGTTTTTGACTACGCCTTTTTATGCCCTAGTGGGCATCTGCATCCATGCAGTATTTCAAACGAATCCAGCGCGGTTGCCGCCTTCGTTCAACTTCCTTTTTTGCTACAGCTAAAAAAAGTAGGTGAAAAAACCGCTCGAGGGCAATACTCTTCATCCAATCAATAGACAAATTTAGCAGGGGCCAACTGGATTCCTTAGAAGCACGGCTTCGCCCAGTTGAACAACCTGACGCCGCGCGGGACGACAGGTTTGTTACGCGGTAACCGAGTGACATTCATCATGGATGTGTTATTGACCAACGTTTAAGGAGTTGTATCAGGTTGGGTAGGCAAACCCAATCGTCTTCCGTGGCGATTGCCCTACTCAATTCACCTAATGACTGGTGAACTTTGAGTCGAGGGTAAGGCATCGACTTTGCCGACTGGGTAAAGAATTAACATGCGTGTCCTGTTAATTCCTGTTAATTCTTTCTGTCAATCTGGCGGGTGATCTGAAAGGATCATCGGCCCGTAAAAATTTTTGAACTCACAATATTAGGAGCAATAATGGCCAACACAATCGAAACGTGCCTTGAGAAAGTAGAAACTAGACTAGAGTTATTAAAGGTGCTGGCGGAAAATAGTTTTGACTCAATTTTAGTTACTGACGCAACTATTGAGGGGAAAGTCATTTATGCCAATAAAGCCTTTGAAATCCTTACTGGTCACGATCCGTTAGAAGTTATTGGGCAAACGCCTCGAATTCTTCAGGGTGCTGGGACGGATCAAAAAGTCATTGGTCGCCTCACTGACGCAATGAAGTCGGGTAGCAACTTTGAAGGAAAAGCTATCAACTATAAAAAAGATGGTACTCCATTTATCATGTACTGGCGTGTGCTGCCAATTAAGATTGACGAATCAATTGAAGCTTGGGTTGCTATTCAGCGGGAAGGAGCGAGCATTTAACAACTGTTCCTCAAGTTTAATTGTGCTTTTCAAACTGAGTCACCAAAATAATATCGGTGGTTTATTTACAAATGAGATTAAAAATTAAGGACTTCAGTCTTTATTCATAATGATTAAAGTTTGTTTTCTTTTATCAATTTTCTGAATTAAGTGAATATCGATTACGCTGAAATTTAGCAATAACTTCCTCGCTGTGATGCCCTACGACTGCTGTAGCGGCAGATCTGATTACACTATTGGCACTGGCCGGCGCTTAACTCTCGTCGGCTACTTCGAATACACTGAGATCGTTGTCACTGTCGCCAAAACAGATGACACACTCTAAACCCACTAACGACTTCAGCGTCGTAATTGCGACGTCTTTACTGGCAGTGCTGTGGTGAATATTGATGCAGTGCCATTGGGCGCCTTCTATGGCCAAGCCAAAGTAAGTAATCTGAATCCTGTTTAAGAAATTGAACTAAATGCCTGTTCCAAGATCTGATCTTTCGACCAAGAGAGACCAATCTAAAAAGGAACAGGCATGAATAAATTAGTTGAGTTGTTTTACGATGTCGATGATTTTTGCAAAGTATTTATCCCCCAATTGCAATTACAAACAATTACAAAGACACCCATTGTAAACATTGTCAAATAGCTCTAGATATTTGTCTAAATTATGATGGGTGTGCCTATCTATCTGCGATTTTTTAGACCTTGCGGGGCTAATTCACTTTTCAACGAACCTGGCCTCGCAGGTCGTCAATAATCAAATATGGGAAATTAACAAAATCAGATGTATTTTTGCTGATTTATTTTCTATGTGTAAGTTTCAAGAAAGATTCAACTGTTAATCTTTGTGATGAAGTCTGGTTGAGGACTCGCTTGATTAAGCTACAGAAACATTATGAATCTGATTTTTACCACATCAAAAGGAACTAACATGAAAATTATAAACTCGCTCATTACTATAGGTTTTTTATTAGGCGCACAACAAGCATATGCAACTGATAAAGATGATGAGCCTAAATTAAGTTGGGGTGTTGGGCTAGGTATAATCAGTGAAGATGAAGGTTATACTGAACTGGGTACCGATAGTATGGCTGTACCTATATTAATCATTAATTACGGTAACTTTTATCTGTTGGGTCCTAAATTTGGTTATCAGTTATATAGTAGTAATAATCATACGTTCGGTTTGTCTGGAAATTATCGACTGGACGGCTATGAAGCACAAGATAGTCCATATTTAATGGGTATGGATGACAGAGATGGCACCTTAGACCTAGGTGTTGAATACAGCTATGACACTGACTTTGGAAAAATTGGCTTAGGAGTCGTCGCAGATACACTAGGCACACATGAGGGATATCAGGCAGACATTTCCTTTAGTTATCCCATTAATTTTGATAATGGCCAGCTTTCACCTTACATCGGTGCTCAATATAGTAGTGATGACCTAGTTAATTATTATTATGGTGTAAAAAGCACTGAAGTGACTGAATTGCGTCAATTTTATCAAGCTGATTCTGCCGTTAATCTTGTGATGGGGATCAGAAGTACCTGGTTTTCGGGACCTCATCACAGATTTGTCGCGATGCTGGACTTTACAGTTTTTGATGACTCAATAAAAGATAGCCCAATTATTGATGCCGATTATGCATCTAGTATGATCTTTGGTTATGCATATGTATTTTAAGCATAACCCTGTGTATTGCATGCTCGCTTTATTGGTTTCAATAATAATGATATTAGGTGGCTGCCAGCAAGAAGAACAATACCTGAAAACAAGAATGGGTTCTAAACCAGCTTTAGCCACCATTAAAGTGACGTTAGCAGCCGCTTCTTATAATCGCTTTGCAAGCAAAATTGAAGAACAGCAGCATGTCAATATTGTGAGTTTGTAAAGCGGTTGTTTGCATAAGCTGCATATAACTGAAGGTATGCAAGTTAAATAAGGGCAAGCATTAGTAGCGGCTTATTCACTAGAATTAGCCGATAACTATGCCAGTACGTAAGCGAACTTGCAGCGAATTTGTAGCAAACCCGTGTCACCTTCACCACGAACAGTTGCGACCCTTTGGCCACCAAAAATTGTATGGACTGAACGCACGACACTGCTCATGAGCCTTGAACTATTGACACTAGCTGAGAACGCTAAGGATATCAGTGTCAGCTTTGAAGATAAGCAGGTCAGTATTTTCACAGGCGTTCTATTTCGGCGTTAAGTCAGATATTCCTGTAATAAAATCACAATAGGTATAGATATGAAACACTTGAAACTGGCCACAACCGTTGCCGTTGTTATTGCCACTAGCTTCTGGCTGATGCAGCCTGAAGATCCTAAAAGGACAAACCCGTTTAACGGGGAGGCACAGCCGCTTTCAACTGGTATCCTTTCACCGCGAATGGGCCTAACCTTCGCGCTTGAACGGCGCACACCAAACGGTCCCCCCCACGTATTGCTGGTCACCGAACTGCAAGGAGACCAGATTTTGGCAGTTGATCTGACCGCAGTAGGGCTAACCACCAAGACTGACTTTTTCGATGTTCTGACGGACGTTGGGATCGAAACACTTGTCGATGTTGCACAGGCGGATGCTGATGATCCGTTTCCGGTTGTGCAGCGCAGCTTCGGTGATCTCTTGCCTGCTGCTGGTATGGCGGCGCGACACGTGGCAAGTGGCACCAATTTCCGTGAGCATCAGGAGGAGACAGGCTCAGCGTCTGTCTTCAACTTTCCAAAATTCGGGGTCGCTACGCCACCTGTAACCACAGTTTCAACGGATACAGACGAACTACTCGATTACGAGGTCGAAATTTGCACAAGATTTGATCGCAATATTGAACGTATTGAAGATTTTGATGCTGCACAAAAAGGTTTTTTCTTGTGTGGAGATTTCAGCAACAGAAGTGTACTGACGCGATTAATTGATCCCGATAATTACGATTCCGGTACAGGTTTCAGCGATGCTAAAAGCGGACTAGATCGCTTCCCCTCGGGCGGGCTATTCGTGATCCCATTTGACTGGGAGAGCTTTGTAGAAAACGAGCGTCTTGTCACGCAGATTAATGACGAGATACGCCAAGACGCCCGTGCAGGCGAAATGATCCTGTCTTTCCGATCGCTGGTGGAAAAAGCGCTAGCCGATACACAGTCCACCCGATTTTTGTACGACGACAAACAATGGCCCCTTATAGAGAACGGCATGATCGCACGTGATCAAGTGCTGATGTCGGGCACCCCTGAAGGCGTCATCTTTGTGCCGCCTACCATGAAGCAAATAGTTAGAGGCGCTATGCTCTACATAGTGAAAGGCACGTTTCTGACGGGGCAGTCTGGGTATGGCGCAGTGATCGAAGGCTTTTTAGACGAAGAGCGCGCATCACTTCGGTTTCTGCAACCCGGACAACTTGTGACCCACAACTCTTCAAATATGGGGATCATTTCTGTCGTAGTGCAACGGGCTAAAAAATAACCAGTTAAGAATATTAGAGTGATGTATTTGCGGTCTCAACCAGGCCGCTCTGGCCACCCGTGGCATGTACCATGATAGCTGAGCTCTTATTTTTAACATGACTCACTCTGGTTGTGCTTCCTTGTTGTGCTAAATTAATATGTATCGATAAGTCTATAAAGAGGTTTCAAAAATGAGAATACTCATTGTCGAAGACAATCCAAAAGTGGCCGAGTTATTAAAGATAGCCTGTGAAAAATTCCCTGCAAGTTGCGATATGTCAACTAGTGGAAAAATTGCAATTTCTTTATGTGAGATCACTAACTATGATGCTGTTATTCTCGACCTCGGATTACCTGATCTCGATGGTTTAGAAGTACTTAAAACCCTCAGAATGAAAGATTATCATTTTCCTGTACTGATTTTAACCGCCAGAGGAGATATACAAGATAGAATTACTGGGCTTGATTTGGGAGCCGATGATTACCTGGTAAAACCATTTTCTATAGAAGAGTTACTTGCAAGATTACGGGCATTATTACGTCGTCCGGGTACGCTTGCAGGCAGCATGCTTATCCACGGTAACATCAAATTAGATCTGTGTTCTAAGCACCTGGATATTCAGGGGAAACCTTTATTTCTAGGAAAAACTGAAATTGCTATTTTGAGTTATTTAATTCGCAATGCTGGGATCACAGTATCTAAAGATGCAATGAAAGATAGGCTATATGGTTTTGATGATGATGTGAGCGAAAATGCAATTCAGGTTGCCATTCACAGACTGCGTAAAAAGTTAGTCTGCGCAGGGGCAACCTTCGAATTAAAAACACTTAGGGGTATTGGATATATTTTGCATGTTGAAAAGGTAACTGCATGAAGCTAATTCGTTATTTATGGACGTTTCGTTATTCCCTCACAGCGACCTTGCTATTTGCCTATTGTATTGCGGGTATATTGTTATTCGGCTCTTTAATGTTGGCAATGCTTACATTCAGTACTGGTGATTTTGCGGATCTTGCCGCGCAAGAGCCTTCCGAAGAGCTTGCTTACGATATTATGGAAGTGTTAAGTATCAGCGATCAAGGAGAAGTTAGAGTTAATAACCCAGATATTCTCAGTTGGGCATACGATAACTTATACGGTAATCTTGGTTTTCGGATAGTGGACAAAAAGACCAATGAAATTATTAAAAACTCAGCATCAGATGCTGTTGCAATCCAGACGTTACTACATTATTTACCTCTAAATTTATCCCCGGGTGCCATTAGGTTAGATTCGAAATTAGGGCCGATCACTGGATATCGTCTTCAGGTGAAACTACAAGATCTTGCACTTTATATCGATGTGGCAAGAAGTGATCGCTTGGGTGAGTTTGCAAAAGAGGCTGTAATGCCGGCTATTCAAGCCAGCTTCAAGGTGATGATTTTTGCCTCTGTATTACTTTTTATTCTTGTAAGCCTAGTTTCCCTCAAATTAACAACAAGAAAAATAAAGCGTGTTTCCCTGGATGCCAATAAAATTTCACCAAACCAACTAGATCAACGTCTCAGTATCGATAAAATTCCTAATGAAATTGTGCCACTAGCTAATGCGATTAATCGTGCTTTAGCGAGAGTTGAAGATGGATTTGAAGAGCAAAAGCGTTTTGTTGCTAACGCGGCACATGAACTTCGCACGCCTTTGACTATCATTCGTACGCGCATTGAACTGAGTGAATTACCAGAGGCTTTAATCACAGATTTATTACAAGACGTTACCTATATGAGCCGAAGTGTTGAACAACTTCTTGATCTGTCCCGGGCGCAAAACTCGAGTACCTATTTACATAAGCTTATACCCATCGTCAATCCCGTGACCGATGCCTGCCAGCTTTTAGGTCCTCTGGTTTTGCGTGAAGATAAAGATCTTGAACTGATAGTAACAGGTAACCAAGATTCGGTTATTTATGGTGACCACGGTGCACTGACGGTTGCCTGTAAAAATATCATTGAGAATGCGATTAAGCATGGTGGCGTAAATGGATTGATCCGTGTTGAAGTCGGCGATAACTGGATAAGTTTTTCAGATAATGGTCCGGGCATAGATGAAAAAAATCAGACTCTCGCTTTACAAGCATTTTGGCGAAATAATCAATCAAATAACGATGGCTCAGGCCTGGGTTTAGCCATCGTTAATGAAATTTGTAAAGCGCACAATGCAAAGTTAATAATTGAGCGCAGCGTCAGCTTAAAAGGTGCTGAGATCACTATTCGGTTCTGAAATACAACAAAACTTAAAATAAGTAGAGTCAGAAATAAAACTATTGGGGTTAGATATTTTTTAGGACTAAGCCCACAGGACCAAGCCCAAATCTGATTAATGCTGGTAATTAACATCAAACGGCTTGCCTAGTTTTAATACGTCGAAAGCCAGTACCAGTAATTTTTACATCACCGCGATTAAAGCTGCTTTTTTGGGCTTACCTTTGGCTAAAATTTTATTATAAAAAGTGAGCATTAATGGGTTAAATCTAACTAAATTATAATGGATGTGCCTGTCTATCTGCGATTTTTTAGACCTTGCAGGGTAATACTCACTTTTCAACGAACCTGACCCCGCAGGTTCAAAATCCAACGTTCTGATCCCACTGACACTCCGCAGATGAACTCATCAGATAATCAATCATGTTATATGTTCGTCCTTTATCTTATTAAAAATGATGACTTTTAATGCATATCTATATAAAACTTTATTGCAAATGATAATTGTTGTTATTACTATTTGTTTGCTGTGTATTTATATGAGGACACGCCAGATACAAAATATTCAAATTAAGTAATGAACAAAAACCCTGATTTTCCATATAAATCTTGACGGACTGTTTTATGATTTGTAATAAAGGTGGTATTTCGAAGAAATTAATACCGCTCTTAAACGATAAAGAGTTACACAAAGCCACATTAAGCACTTAGGAAATTTCCTAATAAACAGACCTTTGTAAATAAATTTTTAATACTAAAACTAACTTTAAATATCGTAAATTGGAGACATTAAAATGAAAAAAATCTTAACTCTTATCACCATACTTTGGGCTACAAACAGTGTGGCACTAGAACTGGTTATCGGTGAAGAACGCTTAGAGCCCGGGTTAGTCTTTATTTTTGAAGGAGCAATTAAAGACCACGTCCAACCTTCTGGGTCATTGCACCTTAAAGAGAGTGATACACATGTGCATATTGAGGCAAGGGCCAACTGGGATATTAAAAACATACCAAAAGGTACGCCCGGTGGTGGATTTATTCCATACTTGCATATTACTGCTCGGGTCATTAATCAAAAAACAGGGTTAAGCACCTTTATTGACGTGGTTCCGCATATTAATTTAGTCGATAATTTTCACTATGCTCGGAACATTACACTACCTGGCAGTATTGATGACAATTACACGGTGACGTTCAATATCATTCCTCCAGCGCATACTGAGTTAGCAATACACAGAGACTGGCTTAACACTTATGGAAAGAACCTATCGACAGAACAGAGCTATACCTATAAAGATGTTGATTTTTCGGAGATTGCAAGGGCAACTAGAACTAAATAATAGCTTCGTTATTTGAATATATTCAGGTATTCGAAGTGGTTGCTATTGATAATGCTCATCATTTAGAAACCGAAACCCGCGGGCTCAGAGCCTATCAAATCTGAAAGCCTGCGGGGAAACCAAAGGAGGCAAGTTGGGTTTTAAAAGCCTGTAGAGCAGGCCTTATGTTTTCCTTCTAAATATTGTGAAGTAGGTAAGAAATTAATCGGGGTCAGAACAAAGTTAAATGAATCTGCGGGGTCAGATACAAGAGCCGATGAAATTTAAAAATAGGTTTAAACAACAAATAGAAAAACAAACGGGTAGGAGAGTAAAGCCATCACCACAAGGAAGTGACAGAAAGTCAGTACCTTTCAAAATGTTAAGTTAAGTTAATTAAAATCAAGCGCTCTTGTATCTTAAACTCGCAGATATAGAGGTACGGTGAGCGCATCGGTTTTCAGACTAGGAAATCAACAGCTCTAATCTCATCAATTACACTTCAAAGAACCTGAACCTGCAAGTTCTTGAATTATCTACTCGACAAGTGACTTAAACATTATAACCCAATAGTACTGCTGTAGTACCGATGATGATAAGTGCGACTCTTTCAAACCTTATATTGGTACTACGGGAGAATTTTAGACCTATAAGTTTGACTTGCTTGTTTGGTAGAAAAATTGGTATTCCTCTATAGTATGGCCAATCACAAAGCAAATGTACCAAAGAGCCAATCGCATACCCCATTAATGCAATAAATGTTATCTCGGATAAATTCCCAGCAGAATGGAAGTAATCTGTTGCTACAATCATTGCTATGTAGAACGGAGGGTAATGCGTATATGTTCTATGTTTTATTATACCCATTTCTATAAAATCAGGAGCTACTGATCCTATTGCCAGTGTGACTGCTAATGTCAAACTAATAACGTAATCATATCCCATGTACCATCCTAAACTAAAACTGGAAACGGCAAGTCCAACTGAAATCTTGATATGCCCCATCATTCTCATAAACACCTCAAAATAATAAATTGGAAAACGTGTATTCTTGATAATTTTGACACGATAGTTTTATCGTACGAAGGGAGTTTTTTATGTTTCCACTCATTACAAACACATTAAAAATGTTCTCGTGGGCCAAAAAACGAGATCATACGTGTTTCTGTATTTTTGGCAAGTAGCGACACTGCAATGTCAAATGACGTCATTGCAGCAAGGAGCACCTGCGTTAGATTTTTTCGAAACCTTTCATAAAGACATGACAGTATCGGTTAACTTTGTTACCACTGTTGTAAAGGTTTTAAGAACAGGTTTAACAAGCCACCCATAATATGATAATTAAGAATACTTCTTGAACATAAAGCTGATTTTCAATACTCGATAAATGTTATGGGGCGGGTTATTGACTAGAACGTTAGTGCGTGGATATTTGGGAGTAATAAAATGCATTCAACAAATTGTTATGGCTGGCTTGGTAAATAGCTTGGTAAATATGGTGGTTTATAATGTTTGAGTCAGTTCACATTAGCTTAAGCTAGGCAGCAAAATATCAGGCGCGAAACGTTTCAGTTTCATCTTTATGTGACTCTCAATATTATTCTTGTGAGGACTTGATGAAGCCGCGAGCAATGGCTTATGGAACTTCTGAACGTCCCTGCACAATTAACCCATGAGCTTTTATGAGGCACTCGGAGTTATCCCCAGACTAGTCACCAATGTCACAAAGCACTTTGTAGAATAATGGCCAACAATTTCATAAGTACGGCTAAACATAGCTTCAACTTCACTGCTCAGGACAGATAACGTCAAGTCTTTATTGTAATATTCATGGTATGGAGCAACTGAAAGGACACCATAAATTTGAGTAAAACTTCGCTTCCTAATTGTGGCATCATCTGTATTGCGATACATTAAAAATTTCTTACAGCATAGATCATTATTCCCTACAAGACATGCAACAACACCTGCCTCACTCCATTAAACATGACCTCCATATTTCCTCCACTGGCTTCGTATAATGCCCTCAACACCCCTTCATGGGATAGATTATCGCTACCTTTGTTGGAAGAGTGTATGTCATACAGGCTAGCAGCATCTTCTACGAACAAACAAACGACGTCCGTCATCCAACATGTCAAAGCGACGGGTAACATAACACAACTCTCCATTTTCAAATGGTACTAGGGCGCTGTCAGCCACGTTAAACTTGCAAAGTCGAGCCAGCTGCATTATCGCATGCTCATTTTCTGGTAAGCACTATTTAACATGACACCCATCGCAATTTAGTCAAATATGCAGAACTATTTGATAACACTTACAGTGGTTTTATTTGTAGTTTTCTTTAGAAGCACGGCTTCGCTCATTTGCACAACCTGAGAAGAACGTTGTTCTTGTTATGCGGTAATCAGGTGAGCCTTATAATGGGTTGAGTTTGGGCCCTATGAAATTCTGTTCTAGCTGATTTAACAGTACGATGTAGATGTTGGGCTTGGGTAAAACCATCAAAAATATGTATTTAATGACATCAAAAATTTATCTTTTCTCAGTGTGCTTACATCAAGTGAGCTCTGAGTTAAGGGGGAGGTTAAGCTAAGTGCATCAGCTTTGCTTATAAAGGAAACCAACGGCTCTAATTTCATCGATTACCTTTCAACGAACCTGACCCCGCAGATACTGCAGATATACCGTAGATATTGGATTTAATTTTACTCTGACCCCAATAATTTCCTGCTCTAATGCGAATAATTATCATTAAGATAATTGACTCGCGAAAATGTCGTGGTATTATTAATACGAACGATTACTATTATTGTATAAGAAATTCATGCGCAAGGTAACACACCAAAAACTCAATCTAATTTCCTCATGGCAATTAATACTCTTCGGCTACTCAACAGCAGCATCTACTCGCATCAGCGCGCGCGCGTTGGCTCAATCTATTGGTTCGTCATTTGTAAGCAACATTCAAGGGCTTGATGTTATCAAGGTTGAAAATAGTACCCAGGTTGCTGATTTAAACACGCTGTTGCTCATAGAATTTAGAACAGGCCGATACTTTGAAATTACTCAAAAGTGTACTGCCGTTTTAGTAGTTTTTAGATATTTAGTGCACTTCCTAGGAATAGGCACATCTATTTTTACCGCTGGGTTTAAATATTTAAACCCAGCGGTAAATGATGAAACAACTGGGCTGGATACTTATGAAATGCAAGACCAATGCTCTGCATTCAGTCGTGACTTAAGCTTATTTTGTCGGTCTAAGACCGATTTGAATGTTCTTCACGCTCTTGCTGATATTATAAACGCAACCAACGCAACCAACGCAACCAACGCAACCAATAGCAAATATGTTGTGCGTTTGAAAGCTGATATGCAGTTGTTCTGCTTCGGCCATCTATGCTGGGCTAAAGTAGGATATAAGTTTCAATAGTGCGCTCAATGATTAAATTCGGTGCTGTCATTACCTGTTTTTTGGTAATTATATTAATCGCTATCGTGAGTAGAGCACAGCTGTCGATAGTTGACACTTATCGTGGCTCGCAAGAACATTGGCCAAAGCCAACCATTGATGAGGGTGTCGATTTCAAACCCTTAGGGGCGCTTCCCAAAGAAGCGCAGTTTCCTGATTACAATCCATATTCAAAAGCCAAAGAGACATTGGGACGTCAGTTATTTTTCGAGCGCCGCATGTCACAATCAGAGCAAGTGTCTTGCGCTAGCTGCCATGATCCAGACCTTGGTTGGGCCGACGGTAAGCGCAAAGCAATTGGACATAACCGTCTGATCCACGATCTGAACACGCCCTCAATTGTCAATAGCGCTTGGCTCAACAGCGTATATCGGAACGGCCGTGCGGGGTCGTTAGAAGCACAAATTATCGAAACCTGGCAAAATCCGCTGGAAATGGCAGCTCATTTGCCTACAGCGGTTGCACGTATTACATCAATTGAAGGTTATCCCCCAATGTTTCGAGACGCTTTTGGCACTGAAGAGGTGTCGGCGGTGCATATTAGTAAAGCGATAGCGACTTTTATGCGTCAAGTGACCTTAACTAATACTAGGTTTGATAAGTTTATGCGCGGTCAAAGAGCAGTGTTTAAAGACGATGAAATTGAGGGGCTACATTTATTTCGGACCAAAGCGCGCTGTGCAAATTGCCATAATGGTAATTTATTGTCTGATGGCAAGTTTCATCATTTAGGCTCTTCTTTTCATAATGTGGGTGAGTTTCAGGGGCGCTATCGGGTGACCAAGCAAGCTGAAAATGTAGGTGCTTTTAGAACACCTGGTTTGCGCGGTTTTGCTGAAACCTCACCTTACTTACACAATGGTTTAGTTAAAGACCTAGACACTTTATTGCATGTATACAACAGCGGCTGGTGGCAAAATAGCGAACTAGATAACAAGGGTAACAATATCCCTACAGCAGCCTTGTCTAAGCATATTAAGACCTTAGATCTAAGCGAGCCTGAGCGGACACAGCTAAAGGCGTTCTTGGGCACTCTAAAAGGAGAAGCGTTTTGGGTAGAGCCACCACCTGAATTAGAGTGACTCTACGTGCGTCGTTCTAGTGAATAATACAATGCACTTTGCCTGATTACTTTTATTAACCAAGTAGCTTTAATTTTGATTACTATGACGCCATGCGCGACTTTAAACACAGATCACATGTTCGAGTTGCAAGGGTTTATTTTTAAGTAGGGTGTTAGCAAGCATGCCTAGTCCATGCGCTAATA
>Ga0222645_100626_pt1 | contig 18762 bp, 24 predicted proteins | sample AntAcemetagen292_FD_179881 | JGI IMG/M metagenome (GOLD analysis project Ga0222645, IMG submission 179881) | Saline water microbial communities from Ace Lake, Antarctica - #292 | ecosystem: Environmental > Aquatic > Non-marine Saline and Alkaline > Saline | place: Antarctica: Ace Lake | collected...
TCGGTGCGTGGAATACGATCTTCCCGGACCCGGCTATGACATTGGCCGCCGTCGACCGACTGGTCCACCACGCCACCATCTTCGAGATGAATGTCGAAAGCTATCGAAGGAAGGCCGCACAAAAGACTGCAGGATCAGCCTGGACAACGAAAACAGACGGAAACGGCGACAGCATGCAGCTTGATTGACGCTCCGCGACAATCAACAGCCATAAATCTCTTGCCCGCGACAAACTGATCAGCCAATCTCAACATGTCGCGGCCAAGGATTATCATCCTGATTGTCGCGCTGCTCTCATCCAGATTGTCGCGCTACACACTGGCTTTGGCGGATCGTACCGCGGGCGTGAACGATGTCGCCGGGGCGGACATTGGCCTTGGCCCAGGTGATGGCGGCCTCTTTGAAGAGGGTCACCTCGTTCCAGAATGGGTTCGGCTGGAAGTTGCCCTGGTCGTCCTTGCGGCCGTACTCAGAGGCGATTCTGATGCGCAGGGTTGGGCCGACCTCTTTGAGTTTGCCTACCCGGCCAATGATCTGGAATTCGCTGAAGCTCCGCATGATCTCTTCTCCTTTTCAATGCGTGGTTCGATGGGAAACGCCCGCGGCCGGGACGAGCTGCGATCCACTTCAAAATCGGAGGGTCCGCTTGTGGAAACCGGTTTTGTGGTTGAAGGGGGTGGCAACGCCGGACCCGCTCGCCAAAGCACGCCCCGCGCCAAAGGTCGCGTTTTGAGAAACCCCGCAGAAAAGGTGATGTCTGGATCAGAAAGGCGCTTCAGAATTCCGGATGGACCGGGTTGCAACGGCCTGAGGTCGCATCCTATGCGTCATCCGGCTACGGGATCGGCCCTGACCTGCCGTTTGTCGCCACCATCGATCGCTGCGGTGCGGCCCGTCAGACCGGACATTCGCCGCAAGCGCACAATCCAACGATGGCCGAATTCACAGTGTGCGGACAAACCGGACTTGTGCAGCCGCGGCTAATGCTCACGCAGAAATTGCTCGCATGCGCAGCATCGCTCGTTAGCCAACGCAGCATATTTCGCCGAACCGGTCATTCAAACCGGTCGATTCTGGCTGATTGCAAAAGTTCTTCCTCATCGTACAAAAGCTATGCAATAGGGCGTGTTGCCGTAAATCGACTACGATATTTCCGTCGAGACAGTTCCCGTTCCTGCAAGTTTGCACTGATGGTCAGTGATTTCTGCTTCGCTTCATGATCAAGACCAGATCAACGCACTTCAATTCACCAAAACGCAATTCTTGTCGCGAGAAAGGGTTTTCCGCTCCGCTTCGGTCAACACCACGATGGCATCATCGACGCTGAGGCCATTGCTTCGCGCCTTTTCCCAAATGCGTTTGCACGATTTTGGAGACCATGGAAGCGCCGCTCCCGCGAGCCAGCTTCGAAGGGGTTGAGGCAAACTATCGTATGTCATCATCGGGTCTGCTACCCGGCGTCGTTTCTTAAGAGTCGTAGATCCAAGATTGCCAGTCATGTCTCTTCTTCCAGGTCAAAGATCGGATCCAAGACCAGAACAAGCCGCGTTTCGCCTGACCCTTCAATCGGAGGTGATCGGTGCAGCAGGCCGGAGCGAGGCTCTTCTGGCCATAGTGTGCCGCGCAGCAATATCGGGGTGCCAGTTGGGACGGTAAAGATGCGTTTTGGCTCACCACCATCGTGTGAAATGCCAAATTGGGTTCCCGTGCCGCGGTACGTGCAAACGAGCCGGGCGGTTATGGCATCGATATGGAACTTGCAGCATGCGTTCGCGGTGACGCGACTAAGCCGAAGGCGCACATAGGGAGCATCCATCAAATCGCAAAAGAGATGCGACAATGCGGCGATATCCTCGATGAGACGCTGTCGATGTGGCCCCTCCGGCATCAAAGATGTATCGCATAAGCCCGACAGAACAGAGAGCACGCGTTGGGGCTTCAGGATCAACCGAGCGGACGGCAGGTTTTCTGGGTCCACCCCGTCAATCCAAGTCTGAAAAGCAGGCAGAGGTTGCCGCTGCAAAATCGCCGCAGCACATCCCGGCTTTTCCAGAATGTTTAGGTTCTCGGGCACATGCGCCACACCAACGCCGATCGCAGCACTTTGCAGCACGTCCTGCATCACCGTCATGCCGCCTGCTCCGCCCTGCGCCACTGTGGGAATGGATCGGGGAAGTCAGGCAGGGCGTCTGGCGACTTTGCCAGTTCTTCAGGCAAAAGTGCTGCATCCAGTCGCCCCTTGATATCAGCCCAGTCAATCCCTGACCCGATAAAGACGATCTCTTGCCGACGGTCGCCCCACGGTTCTTGCCAATGTGCGGTCATATAACTTTGCATCCCGTCATGGTCCGGCCAGCGGTCCTTTGGAACGGACGCCCACCATGTCCCCATTGGTTTGACCGATGACAGCGAACCGGCCAGCGAAAATTCCGCCACCCAGTCAGGACGGGTCGCGATCCAGAAATGCCCTTTCGCGCGGATCACACCCGGCAGGTCGCCATTCAGGACAGCCATGATCTTCTCAGGTTCCAACGGCCTGCGCGCGCGGTAGACGAATGAAGCGACGCCGTATTCTTCGGTTTCCGGCACGTGATCTGCAAAGCCATAAAGCTCTTTGGCCCACATGGGATGTTCTTGCGCCTTCTCAAAATCGAATAGCCCCGTGTTCAGGATTGCATCTGCGGGCACATCTGAATGGGTGGTCTCGATGATCTGGGCGTCTGCGTTCAGGCTGCGGATGATCTGATACGCGGCCTCAACTTGGCTGGATGTGGCGTCCGCAACCTTGTTCAACACCACGACATCCGCGAATTCGATCTGTTCAACCAACAGGTTCACCAACGTGCGCTCGTCGTCTTCACCAAGCGTCTCGCCGCGGTCGCTCAGGAAATCGTGGCTGGAATAATCCCGCAGCAAGTTCACGGCGTCCACGACGGTGACCATCGTATCAAGGCGCGCGACATCCGACAGGCTTACACCATTTTCATCGCGAAAATCGAAGGTGGCGGCGACGGGAAGTGGTTCGGAAATTCCAGTGGATTCGATCAGCAGGTAATCAAAGCGTCCTTCCGCCGCTAACCTGCGCACTTCGGCCAGCAGGTCATCGCGCAATGTGCAGCAGATGCACCCGTTTGACATCTCGACCAGCGTTTCATCTGTGCGGCTCAGCTCTGTATCAGCGCGCACGAGATCCGCATCGATGTTCACCTCGGACATGTCATTAACAATGACCGCAACACGCAGCCCGTCGCGGTTGTTCAGGACGCGGTTGAGGAGTGTGGTTTTACCGGCCCCAAGAAAGCCGGATAGGACGGTGACAGGAAGTTTTTGGGTCATTGTGGGCTTATCCTTAAATAGTTTCGGTGGTTTGGTGGGCGCGCAACATGTCGAGGCTGTAGACAAGTTCAGCGCTGGTCATATCGCGGGCAATGACAACGATGCGCGATTGACGGTTTTTGCCCTGCCAGTCGTTCAAGGGCACCGGGGGATCAAAGAGATGCTGCACACCGTGGAACACGAAGGGCATCTCAATGCCTAACAGATGTACGATGCCTTTCACGCGCAGGATGTTGGGGCCGCGCAGCATGATCAGCGTGTCGAGCCAAAGATCAAACGCATCAGCAGGAATGGGGTCGTCCAGGATAATGGACGCTGATCCGATCCGGGCGTCATGTTTAGGTGGGGGTGCTGTGGATGCGGCATACGGGCCGAGGCCCGAGAGGTTATCAAGTGGATCAACCGGTGCGGTTGGCGTCAGCCACGCCATGGCATGATCAGATGTTCCTTGAGGGCGCATGCCGCTCAAATCCCAAAGGGCTGTGGTTGGCACCATACCACGATCAGCCCGCAAAATGTCCGCAGTTGGGTTGAGTGATCGCAGTCGTGTTTTGAGCGCGCCTGATGTGCTCTCGGACACAAGGTCGGTCTTGCTCAGGACAAGCAAATCCGCCATCGCGACTTGCGAAACGGCTTCGAACTGGCGGTTGAGCGTGTCCGGACCTGTTGCTGCATCCACCACCGTGACAATTCCGTCTATACGGAAATTCTTTGCCAGATAGGTGTCCAACAAGAACGTCTGTAGAATTGGTGCGGGGTCTGCGAGGCCCGTTGTTTCGATCACGACACGGTCGAATGTCAAACGGTCTTCTTGTCTGCGGACTGCCAAGTCTTGCAGGGTGCGCGACAGGTCGCCGCGAATGGAGCAGCACAGGCAGCCCGATTGCATCAAGACGATATCTTCGTCCACGGCCTCGATCAGGTCGTGATCAAGCCCGGCCTCGCCGAACTCATTCACAATGACAGCGATCCTTGGTCCGGTTGCATTGGTTAGGATCGCATTGAGGAGTGTGGTTTTTCCCGCACCAAGAAAGCCTGTCAGCAAGGTAACTGGGAAGCGGGTATCTGTGGCGTTCATGTCATCTGTCATTCTGTCCCAGCTAGTCATTTTGTAATGTTATGACATAACATTAAATGTGAGGTCAAGATGCCTCAATCCAAGTAGGGCAACAACATACCGATGCTGATGGCGATGATCAGGACGCCTCCAGTCACGTGCAGTGTTGCCGAGACAGCTTGCATGGCTTGGTGATCCCGCGCCCCAAGACCGGCCAGCCTCCGAGCGGCGACGCCAGAGGTGACAACAGTCAGGTTAAACGCGGCGGTCCCGAGACCCATCGTGATCACTGCAAGACATCCAACGGCGAAAGCATCGAACCGAGCCGCGATCACCAGTACAAATAATGCCCCAGTGCAAGGTCTTAGCGCGATGCTGGCGATCAAAGCTACCGCGTCGCGTGCCGATGTAAGTGTTGCCACATCATTGATACTTGGACCATGTGCGTGACCAGAGCAGTCGTGTGCAGCCGGTTTGGCTTGGCCGATTTTGTGCCAACTGCGTGCGCCGCGAAATACTAACACAGCCCCAATCGCGGCAATGGCCGCGTAACTCGCGGGGGCAAGCCAAGTCTCTGTGATGTCAGCCAGATCAGCAGACCCTATTTGCAGAAGAAAGTAGAGACCGCCGACCAAAAGGATGGCCGTTGCAGCCTGCGCCAGACTGGATAGAACCGTCAATATGCTCAACCGTTTTAGGGTTGCGCCACTGGCAAGGGCGGCTCCGCCGATCAACACTTTCCCATGACCCGGTCCAAGGGCGTGGAAGAATCCATATGCCGCTGTCGCACTGCATAAAGTCCAGACTGCCCTCGGATCACCAGCCTGAATACCTCTCAGTGCGCCCGCCATTGCATTCTGGAACGTGCGTTGTTCGCCAGCCGCCCACCGTTGAATGTCGAACCAGGGTACAATGCTCCACGCGGCGGCACCGGCAGCAAGGATGCACAGAACGATGGCACCGAACCTTAACCACATGTCAGGCGCACCTCATCAGAGAAGAGGCGTCCGACATTTTCTTGCGTGGGTGCCTCTTCGCGCCCCAGTGCAGTAAGCTTTTCCTGCAAGGCGCTTTCGGCGGCATTTGGTTCAAACGGCACGATCTGCGCCTGACAGCCTTCAGGCAGAGCGATGGGGTCTTTCGCGGGCAGAATGGTATAGGCGTAGAAAAAGACGGGGTCATAAAGACGCAAAAATGTGGGCGCATCTTCGATCCTGACGGGCTGCGACAGTGGCAGATCAAATGAAACTTCAACCTGATTGTTCTCAAGCGTGACAGCAGCGGCTTCTGGTCGCCCCAGTGGATAGTCTTGTCCAGCGACCTCAAGGTAGACATCGCCCTTGTATTCCCGGTCCCAGTTGGTTTCACCGTCTATGACTGCAGCTCGGTCAGCATCATTAAACTGTCCGTCTCCATCTTGATCCAAGTTCAGCGATTCAAACAGGATAAGCGTTGTAAATTCGTCGTAGCTCCATGAAATCCGAAGCGCCTCTAATTGTCCGTCAGTCCCAAAGATGAATCCGGTCCGCGCATCGACGAAGACATGTGGATGTGCCTTGGCGGGTCCACCAAGGCACATCACAACGAACAAAAGGCCCCAAAATTTGTGTGACACGGGAAACTTGTGCTCCAATCTTTAGTCCGGATTTTACGGGGCTGATGCGATTACATGCAGCCTGCAAGAGCGGTCGACAGATTCCGGATAAGTTGAGGGTAAAGTGCCGGACCCGGCTCCAGATCGGAGCCAAGCGGATCGAGAATGCCCGTCTGTGCTTGCGTTCCATCGAGAACAGTTGCGACTAGACCGGGATTGAACTGCGGTTCGGCCAGAACACAATCAATGCCTTGCTCGGCGATCCGACCTTGGATTTCTGCAATTCGTGCTGGGCTAGGGTCAGACGCATCGCCGATGGAAATTGCGCCTGATGCCGGGAAATCAAAATCCGCCTCAAAGTACTGATAGGCATCATGAAAGACGACGAACTGGCCATCACGCACGGGATCAAGCGTTGCTGTTACCTCATCAATCAAGGCTTCGATCTCAGTACGGCCTGCTGCGGCATTCGCAAAATAAGCACCTGCGTTTTCAGGGTCGGCAGCAGAAAGTTGACCCGCAATCACGTTCAGCCAGGTCATTGCATTTTGCGGTGACAACCAGGCGTGTGGATCATGCGCACCGTGGTCATGTTCGTCGTGCCCGGTTTCTTCGTCATCATGATCATCATGCCCAGCCTCTTCATCGGCATGATCCTCGTGGCCTTCGTCGTCGTGATCGTCGTGGCCTTCTTCATCATGGTCATCATGCGCTTCGTCGGCGTGATCATCATGGTCTTCGTGGCCGTCTTCGTCGTCATGATCTTCGTCTTCATCATGGTCATGGGCTTCGAACAACGCACCTTCCCGGAACTCCAGTTCGATCGTGCCATCTGCTTCCAGCAATGCAGTCACAGCGGCATCCGGTGCCAATGTTTCAATCGTATCGGTCAGCCATGGCGTCAGATCGGGTCCAATCCAAAACACAAGATCGGCGGCCTGCAACGCGGTGGCTTCAGACGGACGCAGGCTGTATTCATGCGGGCTTGCACCGGGCTGAACAATTAAATCGGGTGTGCCGACACCGTCCATGACCCGTGCTACCAAAGAATGGACCGGGGCGATATCAACCGCCACCTTCGGCGCGTCCGCGTAGGCTGTTCCACCCATCAAAGTGGCACTAAGGGACAGGGTAAGAAGCTTTCTGGACATCGAGGTCTCCGTGTGATTGTATAACATTACACATCAGATAGACGAAATGTAATAACATGACAAGTGAGTCGAACAAGACAACTGCTGCGGACAGCCCCTTGGGGTTTGCGCAACATGATCATCGCACATGCGTGAGCGGGGGTCTTGCCGCAGCCGAGACCCGTTGTGCGGCCGAGGGTCTTCGCTTTACGCCTGTGCGGCGCAAGGTGCTCGAGATATTGCTGCAAAATCACCGCGCTCTCGGCGCTTATACGATTTTGGACAGGCTGCGCGAAGACGGGTTTGGATCACAGCCTCCCGTTGCGTATCGCGCGTTGGATTTTCTTGTCGCAAATGGTTTGGCCCATAAGATAGAACGGCTGAATGCCTTCATTGCCTGCGTTCACCCCAGCCATTCCCACACACCAGCCTTTATGATCTGTCGCTTGTGCGATGCCGTGGCCGAAGCCCAATCCTCCCCCGCGCGGGGTGCGTTGGGCGATGCGGCACGCGCTACCGGCTTTCGGATAGAGCGCACTGTCGTTGAGGCCGAAGGTGTCTGCCCGGCCTGTGTTGACAAGGCCGACGCATGAGCCTTGTACAAGTTGAAGACCTGAGCGTCCGCTATGGCGCAAGGACGGTCCTGTCGCGTGTGTCTTTGCGCGTCGAACCCGGTGAGATTGTCACAATTGTTGGCCCGAACGGGTCAGGCAAAACCAGCCTGCTACGCGCGATTATCGGGGCAGTGAAGCCCGTTAAAGGACGCGTCGTGCAAGGGAGTGGCGTGAAAATCGGCTATGTTCCACAAAAGCTGCATATTGACGAAACTTTGCCAATCACAGTTTCAAGGTTCTTGAAATTGCCGGGCGGCGTCGCAGTTGCAGACATCGATCATGCGCTGGCGCAGTCAGGCGTGCCTGACTTAGCGAAGGCGCAACTCTCACAGCTCTCTGGCGGTCAATTCCAGCGGGTCTTACTCGCCCGCGCCTTGATCGGAAAACCTGATCTGCTGCTCTTGGACGAAGCCACACAGGGGCTTGACCAACGCGGTTCAGCATCCTTTTACCAACAGATCGAAACTGTGCGGCAAAACACGGGCTGCGCGGTTCTGATGATCAGTCACGAATTGCACGTCGTGATGAGCGCATCTGACCGCGTCATCTGCCTCAACGGTCATGTCTGCTGTGAAGGGACACCGGCGGTGGTCGCATCTGCGCCCGAATACAGGGCATTGTTCGGGTCCGGCACGGGCGGCGCACTGGCACTTTACCGGCATGAACACGATCACGGCCATGATCATGGCGATCATAACCACGACCATACAGAGGCCGCAGAATAATGCTTGATGATTTTATGGTGCGTGCTGCCTTAGCCGGAATTGGTGTGGCCTTTGCCGCCGCACCTTTGGGGTGTTTTGTGGTCTGGCGGCGTATGGCCTATTTCGGGGATGCCACGGCGCATGCCGCGATCCTTGGTGTTGCTCTGTCGTTGGCGTTCTCGATGTCAATTTTCGTGGGATCGATGGCAGTGGCCTTGCTCATGGCGCTGGTCGTCAGCGTATTATCTGGTCGGGGCTATGCGATGGACACACTGTTGGGGGTCCTTGCGCATTCCGCGCTTGCCTTCGGGCTTGTCGCGGTGTCCTTCATTTCGGGCGTGAGGATCGACCTGATGGCCTATCTCTTTGGTGATATTCTGGCCGTCTCGCGTGGCGACCTTTCGGTTATCTGGGGTGGTGCTGTAGTTGTCGTCGCTTTGATCGGCTGGCGCTGGTCGGCCCTGCTGACCTCAACACTGAACGAGGATCTGGCTTACGCCAGCGGGATCAACCCGAAACGTGAACAATTGGTGCTGACAATTGCGCTGGCCATTACGGTTGCGGTCGCGATCAAAGTCGTTGGGGTCCTGCTTATTGCCGCTATGCTAATCATTCCGGCAGCTGCCGCGCGCCCTTTGTCACGGACGCCCGAAGGCATGGCCGTCGCCGCCGGTCTGATCGGGATGCTGTCCGCCATTATCGGTCTGCGCGCGGCCTATGTGCTGGATACGCCTGCAGGCCCCTCCATTGTGTGCGTCGCGGCGACTACGTTTCTCGCAACCAGTGTTCTCCGGGGTTTTAGACACGAGCGGTAACACAGTGTTGACCAGCAAATTCTATCAAGAAATGTAGATGACCGCTCTCGGTGACACTTCAAAGCGATGTACCGAAGCGACGCGGCCGACCGCTTCGAGCCCAATGCTGCGAACTGCGCCAATGTCTATGAGGTGCTAAAATAAGACATTGTCCAAAATCGCGAAGCAAATCTATCGAGCGAAGTGACCTGCGATCTAATTCAAAATAAACCTAAGGGTCATCGGGCAATCTAGACTGAAACCTCTTTCAGGCGCGGTAAGGCTCGATGAAGTCTGCGGACAATGCATAGGAGATGTCGGCGAGCTGTGTAGATGTAGACGCCGTTCCAAACATACCCACGACGGTGACCGCTTCAAACAAGCCGGAATTTTCGTAGGGCTTCGATGTTGTAACGAACACCAATTGGTTTGCAGGTGGCGGTGGAACGTGAACGCAGGCGCCGACATAGGGCACGAGGATGAATGCGGTGACGCCCGTACCCGAATAATCAATCGGCACAATGAATCCCGGCAGGCTGACGACCAGCCCGTTCCAGTCCGGGCGCACGCCATTTGATTGTGGCTGTTCACTGAACAACCCGCCCGTTTCATCGTGGCCAAACAACCCTTGGATTGATGGCGGGATAGGTGTTTCCCCATCAGGGACCAGATCGCGCCATTTCAGATCGATGATGTCTTCGGCGAGTGCTGCGCGCGGCATACAAGCCAGTGCCCCTAATCCGGCTAAAAGCGCGCGGCGGTTTGGTGGCATGACTACCATACGTAGACTTCCATGAATTCCGCTTCCATAACGTAGCCCGTTTCCGCCACGTCCGTTGTTTGCAATTCATGCTGCATCCGTCCGGTGACCCAAACTGCGTCCCATAAATTATCAGACGGCCATGGAGTGATCGCGTTAACGAAGACCAACTGGTTGGGCGGTGGCGGCGGCGTATGAAGGCACGCCCCTACATAGGGCACCAATACGAAACTGGACACGCCCGCAGTCGTCAGATCAATCGGGATAATGAAACCCGGCATCTTGATGTAGGCCCCGTCAAGCGCGGGGTTCAGTTTGGTAGCGTTCGCATCAAACTGAGGAAGCCAAAGGTCATTGCGTTCGTCCATCACGCCTTCGCCGATGATTTCAGAATAGGGCACACCGGGCGGGATCAGGTCGTCCCATGTGATCTCGGTTGGCGCATTGGCAAATGCAGCCCGTGGAAGTGCTGCGCTGGCGGCTGCGAGTGTCAATAGTTTGCGGCGTGTTACAGTCATTGGAAAACTCCTACGGCCTTAAATTCTAACAATCATACCATCAGCAAGGGACATTCGGTAAGCTCTAACTGCGGGAACCATGCTCACAATCGCGCCAGCGAGGATTACTCCGACCAGAACCCAGACCTCACGCAGCGTTGGCGGATCAACGGGAATCCACAACCCGAACGCGCTGTCGATCAGCGGTTGCGCTACGTAAAGGCCCAGATACAGCAAGATTAGGCCAAGCAGCGCCCCAATAGCCGCGATCACCGCTGCCTCCAGCACCAACAGAGCGAAAATCACACGCGGACGCGCGCCCATGGCCCGAAAGATTGCCATTTCACGGCGCCTTTCATTCAGGCTGGAAAAGATCGTGGCCATCATCCCAATCAACGCCGTCACGATGACCATAGCAGACACAGCGATCAGGGCGGTTTCAGCTATACCCACGATCTGCCAAAGTTCTTGCAGCGCGACGCCGGGCAGAATGGCAAGCAGCGGTTCTTCACCGTAATCATTGATGGCACGTTGAAGCCCAAACACTTGCAGCCGCCCTTTAACGCCCACCAGCGCCGCCGTGATGGCTGCTGGTTGTAACTCCATATGGCGGATCACATCGACAGGGGTAGACTGGCCGGGGATTTGAGCACCGCTGCGCCAATCCACATGGATCGCCTCGATCGCCTCAAGACTTACTATGACCGTCCGATCAATGGGCGTTCCCGTCTTTTCCAAGATGCCGGAGATCCGAAAGGGCTGGTCTTCGTGTTCGCTGAACGACGCCAATCCGTGTGCCACGACAATCGGATCGCCGACGCCATAGCCAAGCGTTTCAGCGACATCCGCCCCAATGGTCGCATCGAACAAATCGTCCATGACTTCCCCGTCACGGACGGAAAGGGATTGGCCAGACCGGTATTTATACCGCTCGAAAAACGCAGCTGTTGTGCCCATGACGCGAAACTGGCGATGACTGTCCCCCAGCGAAATGGGCACGATCCAATCCACAGCGTCGCGGGCTGCGATGTCCTGATAGCTTTCCCACGTCATATTGTTGGTGGCAGCGCCAATGCGGAACACGGAATAGAGTAGCAATTGCACCGAACCTGTCCGCGCCCCGACAATTAAATCCGTGCCTGATATCGTATCGGCAAAGCTGGCCTTCGCCCCCGTGCGTACCTTTTCAACACCCAGAAAAAGCATAACCGAAAGCGCAATCGCCAGAACTGTCATCGCAACCGTGAGGGCGCGGGCAAGCAGTGATCCGAGGGCCAAACGTAATATCATGCGATCCCTCGCGTTGTTTTAGCTATGTCCGCAATCTGGATCACGCGATCAAACTGGTCCGCCAGTCGCGCGTCATGGCTTACCATCAATACGGTGGTTGCGTTGGTGCGGGACTGTGCAAACAGCACATCAAGAAATGCCACTTGTGTCGCCGCATCCAAGGATGATGTCGGTTCATCCGCTACGATAAGTGGCGGCGTCCCGATCAGTGCGCGGGCCGCAGCGACGCGTTGTTGTTGTCCGACACTGAGCGTTCCCGCCCGAGCGCCCATCAGATCACGCGGCAGCCCGAGGTCACCGCATAGACGGTCCGCCTCATCCCCATGCGATGCCACCCGTTTGGCGCGATCAGGCGCAAACCGCAGCGGCAGCAGGATATTGTCTTGCACGCTTGCAAACGGCAACAAGTTGAATTGCTGGAAAATGAGCCCAATCTGCTCGGCGCGAAATCTGTCCCGCTTGCCGGACGACAGCGATGAAATATCTGTGCCCGCAACACTCACCTTGCCACTTTGTGCAACAATTGTGCCGCAGATCAAGGACAGCAGCGTTGATTTACCCGACCCGCTTTCACCCAAAAGCAAAACTGTTTCGCCCTGCGCAAGTGCCATCTGCGGAACATGCAATTCAAACAACGCCCGCCCCGGCCAGCGGTAACGGACGTCGTTCAATTCAAGGACTGGAGCGGGTTCGTTCACGGGTCAGCCTGATTAGTTCAGATTGCTAAGGTCGAGCATTGGGGCGTCGCGTTCAACCTCGAACGCAGTCGCGCCTTGATCAGATATAACCTGAACCTCGACCTCAAGAGCGTTGGGGAAGGCAGTGAAATAGGCGAACGAAATTTCGCTTAGGGCGGTAATGTCGCCGCACTCCAACAGGTATTCGGCGTGGAATTCTGTATGGCCAGCTTCCTCGACGTGATCCTCGCCTTCGTGGTCGTCATGACCGTCTTCAGCGTGATCTTCGCCGTCGTGGTCATCATGATCTTCGTCGCCATGATCCTCGTCCCCGTCTTCATGATCGTCATGCTCATCTTCGCTTTCCAGTTCGGCGCGCGCATCGACAACGATACATTGCGCGGCATCAGGAACTACGAAAAGGTCGAGCGGTTGTGCCAGAATCATCAGCGCCGCATCAACCTTGGCGATGTCTCCGTCACTTTCAGCGCCGTATTCAAACCCGACGATATCCGCACCGGGGGCGTGCAATTCCATCGCAACCTGCGATCCGTCGATTGCGATATCAAACTGGCCAACGCCGTGTTCGTGGCTGTCCAATTGCCGCGTTTCCTGGGCAAGTGCAGGCAATGCAGCAAGCGTGGACAGCGCGAGGAGAGACGAAAATTTCATGGGATTTTCCTGATTACAAAAATGAGAAGAGGTCAGGCGGTGCATCCATTACACAGCCCGTGCATTTCAACGATGTGGCGCGTGGCCGTGAACTTCGATCTGCTAGAGATAGCGGACAGCTCGGATAACAAAGGCGTGCCGTCATGTTCCTCAACAGTTCCGCAATCTTCACAGATCGCTAACACTGGAACCGCCGCATGGTGATCACACCGACACGGCACGAAAGACTTGATAGATTCGAGTTTGTGCGCCCGCCCTTGGTCCGTTAGCGCAGCAAGGGCACGGTAGACGGTCGGGGCCGCAAGATCGGGCTCGTCGCGCTTCATTTCATCTAGGATCGCATAAGCCGTCATCGGTTTGTCATGATTATTCAGAACACTCAAAACATCCGATTGCCGCACTGCCGCTTGTTTGCGCATTTGGTTTATCCTCCGGAGGTGATGGTCACTTGTTATTTTATAAAGTAACACGCTGTATGACAAGTGCCTGCTTTCTAGCGACGACGCAGCAGTGGTAAGCGGTACTTCAAAGCTTCCTACGGGCCGGAAAATAACATTCTAGATGAACAATCGAACGGTCACTTTGCCCACGTCACGATCGTTGATGTCCCCAAGTTCGCTGCGACTTGCATAAATGACCGGTTTCACCGCCGCGTAGCAGCACTGTGAGTGGCGCACTTGCGGCATTTGTCGCGCTGCGAGCGCACGCAGCAAAATTTTAGCACTTCCGCAATGGGCTCACTGCCGCCATTAGATCGTTTGCAGCATTCTTGGATTTGACCTCTCATTGAACGGCTGCTTTCGCCAGATTGCCCCAGAGCCCGCGCACTTGCAGCGAAGGGCCGCTTTCCGCCCATCAATGCTCCATATCTACCCACATCGTTTTGCAGTTTGGGTTCGCTTGAGACGGTTCTTGCAAGGCGCGCAAAACGGAGTGTAATTTTCAAGTCAGTTGATGACGTGGATATCAGTCGTGTGACGTTCAACAAGGGTTAACCAAAAAAGGCGGCCCGGACTGGGGGGAAGGAGTCTGGGCCAGGGCAGAGATCGAGATTCAAGGCGGTGAACCCTCGATCGCAGGCAGACAGAGTAGCCGTCAGTGCTTGTGGCTGTCGATCCAGCGGCTCAACATTTGACGGTCCTGAAAGCACTCATCGGGCACATTGGTGCGCTTGATTGTGGCAAGGCGTTCCGCGAAGGCGACTTGCTTTGACGTCGGGCGGTGGGCCGCGTCAGAGTTTAGGGCACAGGCCTTTTGCGCATCGATCCAGCGGGATAACGCGCGGCGATCCTGTTGCACTTGCCAGGGCAGAACGGCACCAGTCTGCATAGCAAGCTGGCGCGCGAACAGGATTTGTTTTGAGGTCGGCGGTAACGCCGTTGGTAGTGCATAGACTTCGGCAGAATCAGACATCGGGGCAGCTCCTTTGTTGATAGGTTGAATTTGGAACAAATCAGAAATTGTGTCAATCATGTTGTGTCTGATGCCGCAGTAGGCACAACATATGGTGCACTATCGGTCCGGCCAGCCACTTATTTGGTGCTGCATTCAAAGCGGTGCCAGTTCGGTTGTTGGATGGGCCAGACCCGCAAATCAGCAAACCAGTTTTGTGCTCGACGCCGCTGGCAGCACGCATGCCGCGTGATCAGATCAATGGCTCCAATTCTCTGTGCCATGCGGTGTTACAAAAAGCTTACGGCCAAACATCCGTACTGGCTGCGTGCTGCCGTCACTGCGCGCGACATGCCCGCAATTGCCATCATATTGAGGATGCTCCGGCCACTCGGGCCGCGTGGTGAAGCCGGTGACATTGTAACACCACGGGCCGTGTTTTGCCGGACCTGGCCTGTAGGTAAATACGCCGGTTTCGAGATCGAAACGTTCCAGCGGTCGGGCGAATTCGCGTGCGACACGCCAGCCATTTACCTCTCCAACCTGCCAGCCAGTGCCGTCATCGCGGCGCAGGTCTTGCGAGATCTGAACTTCGGTCATTGGGAGACCTCCTCTGCATGCGTTGCAAGAAAAAACTCATCCGGCGCGCCATTGAGATGCGTGCCGGTCTGATCGGTCATCCCGATGGCGTCACCGGTCCGGGTGAACACGATCAGGTATTGCCCGAGGCCATCGCGGATCACGCGATAGTCAGGGTTTGCCCAGTGAACGCAGTATCCCGCGTCCACGGCTGCCTTAATCTCTTGCAAGGTCATCTCAACGCCTCCTCGAGCATCGCGATTGCCACAAGACAATCGTCGACAAAGGGGATCTCTTCGCCCTTGAGGTCATTCATCTCCAACCGTTCCATCACGGTGTAGAGCGCTGCACGGGCCTCACGACCGGCCTCCCGCAAAGTGATATTGTCTTGCGCCAGCGCGGTTGAGACATCGCCGCTGTGAACTTTAACATTCATTGGCTCACCTGCGCCTTGGTCTTCCAACGGGGGGCAATATCCGCCAGCGCGACGGTAAACGGGGGCAGTTGGTCAAATCCGTTTGATTGATCCACCACCTGCACCTTGGCGCGTGCATCACCAATCTCGAGAATTTCAACGGCGAACACGCCACCAAGCCCCGAGGGCACGACGATCTCTTTCAAAGCAGAACGATTTTTACCGCAGTAGACGCAAGCTGAATAAAGCCCCGCGATGATGTGACCGCCGGTGGTGCGGTCGCAACCGCAAGTCCAGAACTTCGGGGGGTGATATCTGTAAGCCATCTGTGGCCTCCTCTCAATTGACGCGGTCGGGGCTTGATGCCTTTCCTTCCGCCTATGGGCTGCGTCGCGGCCAATCTGATCTGACCGGAAACGCATGTTTCCGGCGGAACAGAGTGGATGAGGGCAAAGCCCGACCCACGGCCCGGGAGCGGACAGTCAAAGGATCGCAGGCGGGGATGGTGCGGCCCGCAGGCCTTTAGGTCGAGGACACGGTCCACGGCGAAGACGACGCAAATGCGGCGCTTGTCTTTTGACTTTCCGAAACCGGGATGTTGGGCGGTTCTTAAAAAAATAGGATGACGCCTGCGCAGGGCTGAGCGGGCCAAAGGCCCGTTGAGGCCTTGCGCAGACCTTTGTGCCAACTTGCCTGCGTGCCTGCACGCAGGTGCCGTTTCTATCTTGCGCGAGGGGCCGTTACCCGCATGGGCAGAGACAGCGCCTGCTGGCTCAGGTCCGGCCAGCCGGACTAGGACCCGGTCCCGGATGGGACGTGCCAATCGACGCCAAGGCTTGTCCGTATGGTATCAGTTATACACTTGGAATTGCTTCTGAATGATGTGACCCTGGCCTCCAACGAGATGAAGGTGGCAGGATGGGACTACACGAAGATAAAATTGACGGCGTCCCGCAGTTCGTCAGCTATTTCGCACCGGTAATTGACGTGATGCGTGACCTTGGTGGTGAAGCTCGGCCGCGGAAGATCTTTGAAGAAATCATAAAGCGTTACAACGTTCCTGACAGCTTTCTGTCACGGACCAATAAAAACGGCGGTTCGACATTTGAAAACCGAGTTCACTTTGCGCGCTCATATCTCTTCAAGGCAGGCATCATGACGTCGCCAAGTTACGGCGTTTGGGGCCTTACTGAAGACGGCCAGAAAGCTGAGTTGAGTTCGAACTGGGCGGCGGAAATCTATCGAAAAGCACGAAGTAATTTCGCTGAAGATGAAGATGAACAAAATGCGCCCATCGCTAACGCTTTGACCGATGGCATCAACTACTGGTTTGTTGGTGCCACATGGGATGGCGAAGATCAGACGCAAAGCTTTCTGCAAGAGGGTATCTGGCAAAACGGGTATGATGAAAAGTTCTCGGACCTCGTGGCTGAAATGAAAGCTGGAGACCGCATTGCAATAAAGGCTTCATTCACCCGTAAGAAAGACGTTCCCTTTGAAAACCACGGACGCGCCGCCAGCGTCATGCGGATCAAAGCCATTGGCACGATTATGTCCAACAAAGGGGACCGCAAGACAGTCGAGGTAGAGTGGCAAGAACTTGAACCGCCTAAAGAGTGGTACTTTTATACCTATCGTTCGACGATCGCACGTGCGCGTATTGAGGATGATGAGCGCGCTAGGCAGCTTGTGAAGTTTGCGTTTGAAGCGGCAGATCAAGATTATGCGTTCTTTTTGAGTAATCCGTATTGGGCGGAGCAGTTTGCACCCGAGCTTGATCCGCTCAGCGCGCGCGAAGCCGAAGACGCTGCCGTTGACGATGAGAGCCCAGAGCTTGAGATTGTTCGTTACACGGTCGACGATATCATCGCGGAAGGCGGGTTTCTTGATCTGAAAGTTCTGTCCGGGTTTCTGAGTCGCCTAACCTCCAAGAAGAATTTAATCCTCCAAGGACCACCCGGCACAGGGAAGACCTGGCTTGCCAAACGGTTGGCCAAAGCCTTGATCGGGCGAAGGACGCCTTTGCAGAGCCAGCTGCGTTCAGTTCAATTCCATCCGTCCCTGTCTTACGAAGACTTCGTCCGCGGATATCGTCCGTCTGGCGATGGTTTGGTTTTGACGGATGGGGTTTTCTTGCAAGCGGTCGGAGCGGCCCTCGCAGAGCCGGACCTGGCGCACGTCCTGATCATCGAAGAGATCAACCGTGGCAACCCCGCACAAGTCTTCGGTGAAATGCTGACATTGCTGGAAAACACCAAACGTAGTCGCTCTGATGCGATGGAACTGGCGTATCGAAAGCGGCCAGGGGAAAAAATTCATGTCCCCGAAAATCTGTTCATCATCGGCACGATGAATATCGCAGACCGTTCGCTAGCACTTGTTGATTTGGCCCTGCGTCGGCGGTTTGCTTTTGTGACGCTAGAACCTCTCCTGAATGATGCCTGGGCAGACTGGTGTCGGGAAAGGGGCTTCGAGGACAACGTGGTCGAGGTGATTCAAAACCGGATGAACGTTCTGAACGAAACCATAGCACAAGATCGCGCTCTCGGTCCGCAGTTTCGCATCGGGCATTCGTATGTAACGCCTGGAACGGATGGGATCCTTGATCCAATTACCTGGTTTACGGAAGTGATCGATACGGAACTTGCACCATTACTGGAAGAGTATTGGTTCGACGCCCCCGAACGCGCTCAAGAAGCGATCACGGCGCTTCGAGACGGTCTCTAATGGCGCAGGCGATTCCATTGCGGAACGTTTGGCTGCTGTTTCTTTATGCTGCCGACCTGGTTCGGTATCGCGACCAATTCAATCAGCAAGTTGAGCAAGCGCGGGATCTACCTGATCTGGTAGCTCGATTGCTAAGTGACGTCGTTGATACACGACTGCGTCGGAATCTGTCACGGGGGTATCGCACCCGATCTGCTCACCTGTCTCGCGTGCGAGGGCGTATCGACGTTCTCGATACAACTGCCAAACGCCTCATGGAGCGAGGGAGGGTCGCATGTCGTTTCGAGGAGCACACAATGGACACACCGCGTAATCGCTTGGTCCGCGCGGCACTAAGGGCCTGAGGCGGAATAATCGATTCGGAATTTTGCGGCTAGACGCGTTTGAGGCGGTCTGATTCAGTAGCCTGATGAGTTTAGGGTGTCTGAATGATTGACAAGGCCGGGATCAAGGCGCGGTTCGAGACGCTCGCGCCGCATCTTGATGAGCGGGCCCGGCGGCTCTTCGCAGCAACGGAGGCAGAT
>Ga0222645_100629_pt1 | contig 18716 bp, 21 predicted proteins | sample AntAcemetagen292_FD_179881 | JGI IMG/M metagenome (GOLD analysis project Ga0222645, IMG submission 179881) | Saline water microbial communities from Ace Lake, Antarctica - #292 | ecosystem: Environmental > Aquatic > Non-marine Saline and Alkaline > Saline | place: Antarctica: Ace Lake | collected...
GAGCCAATAAAAGCAATAACTTTAAAGGTGAAGCGGGGTACGGGTTTTGTGCAAGCAAATCAGAGACTTATTACGGTTTTAAGGGACACCTATTGATTGATGACGAAGGAAATATAGCTAACTTTACTTTAACACAGGCCTCAGGCAGTGAAAGAGAAGCGGTTTGGGAGTGAGTTAGCAACAAGAAACGGCGTTTTTTGCTGGGTGATAAAGGGTATTTATCAGCACGCCTCAAAGAGGATTTAGTTAGCGAGCAAGCGTTAACACTAGAAACCCCTGTTCGTCATAATATGGTCGACCCCCTGAAGAAAACAGAGCGTGATTACCTGAATAAAACTCGCCGCTTAGTTGAAACAGTTATTGGTCAATTAACAGGACAATTTAACATGAATAAGGTGTGGGCAAGAAAAATGTGGACATTATCCGGTCGATTAAGCCGTAAGATATTAGCGCATGGATTAGGCATGCTTGCTAACACCCTACTTAAAAATAAACCCTTGCAACTTGAACATGTGATCTGTGTTTAAAGTCGCGCATGGCGTTATCACTATAATTCTTACATTAGTAAATATTTAAATACTTATAAGTCATCAGTTTAGATAGGTTTAAACTATTTTAAGAATAGCTATTACCACTGGTTGAAGTAGATAATAAATTTTGCTGCAGTTAACAATTATCCAAAAAATTGTAATCTCTTTCTAGTACCTTGACCAATGGGTCAAGTGTTGTAAACTGAATTCGCTGGTTTTCATAGTAATATAAAAAGCGAACAAACTCGCTTCAAACAAATAAATAAAATCATTAATATCTCGGGAGAGAACATGAAATTAAAATATCCAGCGCTAGTTGCTGCACTATCTACCGCACTATCTGTATCGTCATTGCAAGCCAGTGACCTAGTTATCACTGGAGTTATGGATGCTACGTTAACGGGTGGAACCCCCAAAGTCGTTGAAATATTTGTGGTCAACGATATTCCAGATTTGTCAGTATGTGGATTAGGTTCTGCCAATAATGGTGGTGGCAGTGATGGACAAGAGTTTACTTTTGAAGCCGCTGCAGCTACAGCAGGGAGCTATTTATATGTTGCCTCTGAAAGTGAAAATTTTGTCACTTACATGGGTTTTCCCCCTACTCATGTAGGTGGTAGCGCGGTAGGAATTAACGGCGATGATGGTGTTGAGCTTTTTTGTAATAATACCGTTATAGATACATTTGGTGATATTAATGTTGATGGAAATGGTGAAGCTTGGGAATATCTTGATGGTTGGGCTTACCGAAATTCTGATACAGGCCCAGATGGTGGTACTTTTGTTTTGGCCAACTGGACATTTAGTGGGGCTAACGCACTAGATGGTGTAGCCACTAATGATACTGCAGCAGCAGCTAAATTTCCGATTAAGACTTTTGCTTCCGAGACTAGCACCTTTGGTAGCGGTGGCGAAGTAGTAGTAGAGGTAGATCCTATATTGATTGGTGCTTGCACTGAAGCATCAACACTTATTAGCGCCATTCAAGGCTCTGGCAGTGCATCACCTTTAGCAGGCGAAACACACGTAATTGAAGGGGTCGTTACCGCTGCAACAGCTAATTTATCAGGTTTCTTTTTACAAGAAGAAACAACCGATATGGATGATAATGCCTTAACATCTGAAGGCATCTTTGTTTTCTATAGCGACACATTACCAGCTGAAGGTGAAGTAGTACGTGTATTGGGAGAGGTATCAGAGTTTTTTGACAAAACACAAATTTCAGCATCAGAAATATTACAAGGTTGTGGCACTGCGACTCCTAGCGTTGCTGATTTAATGATGCCTTTTGCCTCCTTAGATGATATCGAAGCATTAGAAGGGATGTTGGTCAGCAGTGTTCAAGAATTATTAGTCACTAATAACTTCGGTCTTGCCAGATATGGGCAGGCAACCTTATCCTCTAAAAGATTATACTCACCAACCAATATACATGCCCCTGGTTCAGATGAAGCCGTCGCCTTAAAAGCATCTAATGCCTTGGATCAAATCATTTTAGATGATGGCGTTAGCAGTCAGAATCCCGACTCTATTCCTTATCCTACAGGTGGTTTGTCTGCAGTTAACTCTTTGCGTTTAGGTGATACGGTTTCATCGCTGACTGCTGTGATAGATTATAGTTTTGGTGAGTACTTGGTTATCCCAGTTACTGATCCGACGTTCGCAGCAACGAACCCTCGAACAGATGCACCAGATTTAGACCAAGGTAATTTAAGAGTTGCCAGCTTAAATGTGCTTAATTATTTTGAAACTATCGATAATGGTTCAAATATTTGTGGTCCAGCCGCTAGTTCAAGCTGTCGTGGTGCAGACGACGCTGAAGAATTTGGACGTCAAAAAGCTAAGATTATATCGGCAATTGTTGCCATGAATGCAGATGTAGTAGGTTTAATGGAAATCGAAAATAATGGTTTCGATGATGCCTCCGCTATTGCTGATTTAGTTGCGGGTATCAACGCAGAAATGGGTGATGGTGCCTATGCGATTCTTAACCCAGGTGCACCAATAGGCACTGATGCAATAACAGTGGCGTTTATTTATAAGCCAGCTGTAGTGACACTTGAGGGCGACGCAGCCATACTAACAAGTGCAAATTCGACGTCTGATGACAGTGGTGTGTTATTTGATGACACTAAAAACCGTCCTTCTTTGATCCAAAAATTTGCTTTAGTTGAAAATGGTGAAACTCTTGTTATCAGTGTTAACCACCTTAAGTCTAAAGGCTCAAGTTGTGGTGACGGTGATGATGATACAACAACGGGTCAAGGTAGCTGTAACCTGACTCGTTCTCGAGCTGCACAAGCTTTAACGACATTTATAGCTAGCGAATTTCCTGATGCTGCAGCATTAATTATTGGTGACTTAAACTCTTACGCTAAAGAAGATCCAATAACGTTGTTAGAAGAAGCAGGCTATAGCAACATAGTCAGTACTTTTAGTGGTACAGAGGCTTACACTTATTCGTTTGATGGTTTATTAGGTAATTTAGACCATGCTCTAGCGAATGAAAGCGCTCTGGCTAAGACGATTGATGTGACACCGTGGCATATCAATGCTGATGAGCCGATTGCGTTAGATTACAACACAAGGTTTAAAACAGACGCTCAAATTATCAGCTTCTATGCCGCTGACGCCTATCGCAGTTCTGACCATGACCCAGTATTGGTTAGCTTACAGCTCGATGCGCCTAATGTTGCACCCACAATCACCTCTGCTAACACAGCAATGTCTATTGATGAAAATAACGGTACAAATCAAGTTGTATATACCGTTACGTCAACTGACGCTGATGATACTGCATCGGTTTATAGCTTAAAAGCAGGCGATGATGCATCGTTATTTACCATCGACACCACATCAGGAGATGTCACCTTAACGGCAGACCCAGATTATGAAACGAAAGCAGATTACCTCTTTACCGTTGTGGCAACGGATACTGCGGGTGCCAGTAGTGAGCTAGCAGTTACACTCGTTATCAATAATCTAGATGAAGTTATGCCGACGATAACCTCTGGTATTTCAGCAACTGCAATTGACGAAAATAGCGGTATGGGACAAGTGGTGTATACGGCCACGTCAATCGACAGCGATGATATTGCCACGGACGCAACTGCCTATAGCTTAAAAGCAGGTGATGATGCTTCGTTATTTACAATAGATAACACCACAGGGGATGTCACCTTAACGGCAGACCCAGATTATGAAACGAAAGCAGATTATCTCTTTACCGTCGTAGCAACCGATACTGCAGGTAATAGTAGTGAGTTAGCGGTTACACTCGCTATTAATGATTTAGGAGAAAGTTCAGGCGGTAGCTTGAGTATTTTCTTATTAGGACTATTGGCTATAATAGGAATACGTCGCAAGAAGTAATCGTTATATAGTGTGAAAAGGCGACTGATAGTAATATCGGTCGCCTTTTTTATACCTAAATTATTTTAAAATGTGCTCAGCGGGACACGATGAAATCACTATTATTTGACAGGCAATTTGTTGTTTGTTTGAACAAATAAATAAAAAGATAATGATGGAAGCAATAATAGAGAATTTTTAATTCAAGACCACTTATTATTTTGAGCCTGTAACCTCATTATTCATCTTCATTAAACCTCGTCGCTATTAATATTTCTACGGCATCAAGAGCAGCTTCTGCATCTTTACCCTCACTGACTACTTTAACTTCTTTACCTTGATGACTTTCAAGCATCATTAAGCCCAGTACACTATTGGCTGACGCCTGTTTATCACCTTGGTGTAGCGTTATTTCTGCGTCAAATTTATTTGTCAGTTGAACAAGTTGTGTGGCTGCTCTAGCGTGTAGCCCTAATTTGTTAACGATAAGCAGTATTTTCTCGAAACTAGGCATAGGTCATTAATTCTGTTCGCGGTGGCGTATTTGTACATCAGGATGAGAATTCCTAAAAGTTTTGGCTAAGGTTTCAACCACATAAACTGATCTGTGTTGGCCGCCTGTGCAGCCAATGGCTACGGTCACATAACTGCGATTGTTGCGCTCTAAATGTGGTAGCCAAGTAGAAATTAAGTTTTGAATTTGCCAAATAAATTTGGTCACTATGGGTTGTGAGCCTAAAAATATTTGTACTGGCGCATCTAGCCCTGTTAAGTGTTTGAGGTCAGGCTCCCAATGAGGATTTGGTAAAAAACGCCCGTCAAATACATAGTCTGCGTCTTTGGGTATACCATGTTTAAAACCAAAAGATTCGAACACTAATACCAATCTAGAGCTTTTTTTACCAAGAATACGCTCACGTATTAACTCAGCAAGCTGGTGGACTGATAATTTGTCAGTGTCTATATACAAGTCTGCACGTTCGGCAATAGGTGCAAGCAGCTGGCTTTCCGCTTGGATAGCGTCAGACAATGATTTGTTTTGTTTAGATAAAGGATGCAGCCTTCTAGTTTCGCTAAATCGTCTAATTAATACGTCGTCGCTGGCATCTAAATAAAGTGTGGTCATGTCCCAAGTTGAGGGCAGGTAATCAAGTATTTCTAATAATTCATTAGGATTTTTGGGTAAATTGCGCACATCGATACTTACCGCAACTTGGTCGTATTCATCTACTACAGTGTGGGTCAGTGTAGGTAATAGATTAACTGGTATATTGTCTACACAATAGTAGCCAAGGTCTTCTAGTGAGCGAAGTACAATAGATTTACCGGAGCCAGAGCGACCACTAATTATAATAAGTTTCATTTAGCTGATTGCCTCGAATAGTTCTTGATCCGTTGTCGCTTTGCGCATGCGGCTCAACGTTTCCTTGTTGTTTAGTTTGGTAGCAATTGCAGACAAAGTGCCTAAATGTTCTGACGCTTTCTTTTCAGGTACCAGAATAGCAAAAAAAATATCTACTGGGGCATTGTCTATGGCGTCATAATTGATGGGCTTCTCGCTAGTCACTACTATAGCGATAACATTCTCCAAATCGTTAAGACGCCCGTGGGGTAGTGCGATGCCGTTGCCAATACCGGTGCTCCCCATTTTTTCTCTACATGTAAGACTAGATAAAATAGTAGCTTGATCAATATCTGTTAAATACTGATTAGCAATTTGACTGATGAGCTCAAGTACTCTTTTTTTACTGGTTCCTTGAACTGCACACAAAGTGCAGTCAGGGTGAAGGATATCTTTAATTTCCATTATTAATTCTAATTATAGTTAATCGTTAACATGTTTAATGGCGTTTAATTTTTTCCTTGTGCTTAATCACTTGGCGGTCAAGCTTATCGATTAAAGCATCTATTGCGGCATACATATCTGAATGCTCAGATATGGCAAACACTTCGGTTCCACTGAGGTGTAAAGTAGCTTCAGCTTTTTGGTTCAGTTTTTCCACGTTTAGGATCACATGCACATTGTTTATATGCTCAAAATGCCGCTCTAGTTTGGTGAATTTTATTTCTACGTAGTCTCTCAAAGAATCTGTAATATTTACATGATGACCGGTAAGGTTAATTTGCATATCGCCTCTTCCTTCTTCAATTCGCCTAAAGTAGGCTCTTACGCTGGTTAGATGATGGGATCAACAGTGACTCCCGGTATTTTGCTATTGTTCGCCGCGCCACTATAATGCCTTGGTCAGCCAGCAATTGTGCAATTTTACTATCGCTTAAAGGTTTACTAGGTTTTTCTGCTGCGACTAACTTTTTAATCAATGCTCTGATGGCAGTAGATGAGCACTCCCCGCCTACATCAGTGGCTACGTGGCTGGAGAAGAAATATTTCAGCTCATAGATACCTCTTGGGGTATGCATATATTTTTGTGTTGTGACTCGTGAGATGGTTGATTCGTGCATGTCTACCATTTCAGCAACGTCGTTCAACACCATAGGCTTCATCATTTCAGGACCGTGCTCAAAAAAACCCATTTGCTGTTGCACAATACAATTGGACACTTTAAGCAGAGTTTCGTTGCGGCTTTCTACACTTTTAATAAACCATTTGGCTTCTTGTAAATGTGAGCGAATAAATTGACTATCTGAAGAGCTTTTAACTGTTTTACTCATTGCTGCATATTGCTGATTAACATTGAGTTTAGGTAGGCTGTCAGGATTAAGTTCTACTGTCCACCGGCCATTTTTTTTAGCGACTGAGACATCGGGGATCACGTATTCTGATTGACCTGTGACGATTGCAGTACCAGGTCTAGGATTAAGGCTTTGCAATAAACGCATGGCCTCGCGTAGCTCTTCTTCTTTGAGGCGCGTTTTACGCATCAAAGTACGATAATCTTTACTACCAATGAGGTCGCAGTAATCAGTAATCAACATCTTGGCTTCTTCTAACCAAGGTGTATCTGGCGCAAACTGACGCAGTTGGATCAGTAGACATTCCTGTGCGCTGCGTGCGCCTGAACCGACGGGATCAAACATTTGAATACGTTTAAGTACTACTGCCACTTCGTCTAGATCAATTTCTTCGTCATCCATACTAGCTAATACTTCTTCTATGCTAATAGTCAAATAACCTGCTTCATCGATAGAGTCAATTATGGCTATCGCGATCCCAATATCGGTATCACTAAAATGAGTTAAGCGCATTTGCCACAGCAAGTGATCTTGAATGTTATCTGTGGTTTCGCCTTGAAACACTTGCTCGTCATCACCGGCTGAGCCTGCACTACCCATAGGAGCTGGGGCTGATGAAGCGCTGAGGTACTCATCCCAAGTGCTGTCTAGGGGTAAATCTTCTGGTATATCGTTATTTTGTAGGGCATCAACGCTGTCGACACCATCTGTATTCACTTCGGATGGTGCATTTTCACTATCTTTGCTATCGGCACTGTGATTAGTTTCTAATGCTTTTTCACCGCTACCAATATCATTATGCTCGTCTACTTCTAACAATGGGTTAGAATCTAAAGCTTCTTGAATTTCAGCTTGTAAGTCCAACGTGGACAACTGTAACAGCTTAATAGCTTGTTGCAGTTGCGGTGTCATTGTAAGTTGTTGGCTAAATCTTAACTGTAAAGAGGGTTTCATTCACTTCTTATGTCTAATCTGTTGTTAACAGTCGAGTTAAACTCTGCATTTTAGAAATTACAGCTTTGTCGTCAATCACTCCCAATTCAATTGTGTGTACACTAACTACTCATGAATTTTATCGGTTTGACAGCCTTACTGAAGTTTCAATATATCACGTTGATATCGATCATGACTATAGCCTGAATTGTTCACCCAGGTATACATCTCTTACACGTTGGTTACTTAAAACCTCTTCCGAAGTGCCAGACGCTATCAACTCACCATGGCTAACAATATACGCTTTTTCACATACATCTAAAGTTTCACGTACATTGTGGTCGGTAATTAACACACCTAGACCTCTGTCACGCAACTGTTGAATTATTTTTTTAATGTCGTTAACTGATATGGGATCAACCCCCGCAAAGGGTTCGTCTAACAATATAAACTCTGGATCAGCTGCCAAAGCTCGGGCAATTTCTACTCTTCTACGTTCACCGCCAGATAAGCTCATACCTAAACTATTACGTATATGGTTGATATTAAATTCGTCCAATAGTGAGTCAGCTTGCTGCTCTCTTTGTTCACTAGACAATTCTTTACGAGTTTGCAATATTGCCATCAAATTCTGGTACACCGTTAATTTTCTGAATATCGATGCTTCTTGAGGTAAATAACCTATGCCTTGTCTGGCACGTACATGCATAGGCTGCAGAGTTAGTTTTTGCTGATCGATATAGATATCACCTTTATCCAGCGAGACTAGACCAACAATCATATAAAATGTAGTGGTTTTACCTGCGCCGTTTGGTCCTAATAAACCCACTATTTGCCCAGTTGATACTTCAATACTAACATCTCGTACTACTTGTCTTGATTTATATGATTTAGCTAAATGTGTCGCTTTTAATACGGCCATTAAGGTTGTTTATCCTGTTCAGGCGCTTTAGGTTTTGATATAGGTTGAAAGGTAGTGATAACTCGACCGCTTCCTTGATCGCTACCCTGAGCAATAATTTGTTCTAATTCCATATTAAATGTAATCGACTCGCCTTGCACACTACTAGCGTTCTGTTTTATCTGGGCATTGCCATTTAGTGATAAAGAGCTAGTTTGACGATGATACTCAATAGTATCTGCTTGTGCAGTGACGATACTGCCATCTTCTTGCTGTTGAGAGTATTTTGCAGGGTTGCCGGTAGCGATAAATATTTCATTACCTTCACCTTCACTGGCATCTATTTCTAATTCATCTGCACTGACTCTTAATGAGCCTTGCTGAATGACAACATTGCCTTGATAAGTGGCTCTTTTGGCTATGCCATCAGCATTTTGGTAAAGAGAAGCCAGCTCAATCTTTTTAGTGAAATCGTCTTTTCCAGCATAACTACTGGTCGAAAATAAAAACGTGACTAAAACACTAGCGTTGTATAGACGGTTGGTAAACGGTTTTAACATGGTCTAATAACTCATATTTTTGGGTTTCTAGGTTAGCAGAAAAACCATTGCTGTTGATCACATAGTTGGGGCCAACAATTTCAACTAACTGATCAGAATACATGGTTTTGGTAGCTAAATTTACTTCGATAAAATGGGTGCGAATCACTTGTATATAGCCTTGCTCATCGAGACTAGTGATTTCCACGTTAGTCTCAAATTGAATCCGTTGGTCTTCATACAACGTGCCTTCTTGCGCACTTACCTTCCAAGGATGCAGTGATTGTGCAAATAATAAATAACTAGGCTGTTTAAATAATGTAAAGCCAAGTAAATCAAAACTCTCCATCTTTTGAGCAAAAACCTGATGACTTATTTTACCTGATTTGTCATACAAGGTGCTGCGCATTTTACTGGCTTGATAATTAGGGATCCAGGCTTCTTCTGTCTGTGAGTCAACTTTAATCTCCTCCTCAGAAAGCCAGCCGGGCAGACTCAATGCGAGAGCTAGAATAAATAACACGCCAATGCATAAGGTGACTCGGTTCATATACTGGCGCCGTGAATAGTCTCTAATTGCCCATGAGCTAAAAGAATCAAATCACATAACTCACGTACTGCACCAAACCCGCCTCTAGTTCGAGTTTGATAATGTGCCCGCATGGCTAAACTTGGATGGCCGTCTTGTACACATACATTACACTGCGACACCTGAAACATACCTAAATCTGGCATATCATCGCCTATTGCAGCTGTTTCACTCACAGCAATGCTCAGCTTTTCTTGTAATGCTTGTAAGGCAGGCTGTTTGTTTTCACAACCTTGGTAAACATGTTGCACGCCAAGTGCCGTCATACGGCGCGCCACCATATTGGATTTGCGTCCAGTGATAACCGCTACCTGTACCCCTATTTTTTGTAACGCTTTAATACCGTAACCATCACGAGTGTGAAACGCTTTGAGCTCCTCTCCATCTTGACCCATATATATCCGGCCGTCAGAAAATACGCCATCAACATCACACGCGAGGAGTTTTATTTGCTTAAGCTGCATGAACAGTTCTTTGGCAATCGGCCCGTAAGGTGTATCAACCGTGGACATTATATAATTCCCGCTTGGAGTAGTAGCTGTATATTGATGGCACCTATCGGTTTGCCTCTAGTATCGGTTACAAACAGTGAGCTAATTTTGTGTTCTTGCATCAATTTGAGCACTTGCGCAGCCAACATTTCTGGTTTGGCGGTAATACTATTAACTGTCATTATTTGCTGAATTTTAGTTTGGTGAATATCAATTCTATTATCTAATACGCGGCGCAAATCACCATCGGTAAAAATACCTAATAATTTACCCTGCTCATCAATCACACCTGCCATACCCAAAGCTTTTTGTGAAATGATCAGCAGCACCTCACTTAAGGTTTGTTGTGCTAAAACCAAAGGTAAACTTTGGTCCTTGACCATGACGTCTTCTAATCTAAGTAATAGCTTTCTACCCAGAGAGCCGCCAGGATGAGACAATGCGAAGTCTTCAGAAGTAAAGCCCCGAGCATCGAGTAACGCGACTGCCAATGCGTCTCCCATGACGAGGGTAGCAGTGGTACTTGAAGTTGGGGCAAGGCCCAGTGAGCAAGCTTCCTGTTCCACTTTGATGCAAACGTTAACGTCTGCATATTTCCCCAAGGTGCTTTGGGAATTGGATGTCATAGCAATAATGGGTACACCCATACGCTTCACCACGGGTATCAAAGCTAAGAGTTCAGCAGTTTCGCCTGAATTTGAAATAGCCAGTAAAATATCCTGTTCAGTTAGCATGCCCAAATCACCATGGTTGGCTTCGGCGGGGTGCATGAAAAACGCGGGAGTACCTGTGCTTGAAAGCGTGGCTGATATTTTATGCCCAATATGTCCTGACTTTCCCATTCCACAAACAATAACTTTACCTTTACAAGATAAAATTAAGTGGCAGGCTTGTACAAAATTGTCGTCAATGTATTGAGCCAACTGTGTAATAGCTCTTTGCTCAATTTCCAACACTCTTAAGGCAGATTGTTTAATCATAATATAATTCTAAATGTCGCTATGTTAAGCAAATAACAAAAATTGATAACCAAAAAAGCAAGTTATTAAGCATAACCCTTCTATTCGGTTAATACGTCTACTTCCCTTAAGATTAAAACTAAACATGATGAGCAACAAAGTTAGCCCAAGCATTACATAGCTGTCCCGTGTAGCAGCGTTTTCATCAACTACGCCCGGTGCGATAAGACCTGGCATAGCTAGAACCGCTAAAGTATTGAAAATATTTGAGCCAATGATATTGCCTAAAGCCAAATCATCTTGGTTTTTTAAGCTTCCAGCAATGCAGGCGGCTAATTCAGGTAAACTTGTGCCGATAGCGATAATACTCAAACCTATTACCAATTCACTTAACCCAAAATATCGGGCAATGGTTTCAGCAGAATCTACCATAAAGTAGGCGCTTAAAGGCAGTAATATTATACCCACTACCAGCCACATCACTGCCTTTGAAGTCGGCACGCCACAAGGAACCTCACTTTTGATTGCACTTTTAGTTTCAGGCTGTAGCGGATCGTCTTGTTGCACGTTAAAGGACATCCAAGTAAGACCGCTGATAACCACAAAGAATAAAGTGATTAAAATAATACCTTCTAGTTTGAGTAATAAATAATCAGATAAAAGATATACTGCAAGTAGAGTAACCAACAATAAGATTGGCATTTCTTTTTTTAACGTACTCGATGCGATTGATAAAGGCTTCAATAATGCGGTCAGCCCGAGCACTAAGGCAATGTTAGTTATATTTGAACCCAGCGCGTTACCCACTGCAGTATCGGTGTTGCCATTAAACGAGGCTGTAGCAGCGACTATTATTTCTGGGGCAGATGAACCCATAGCAACTATGGTCAGGCCAACAATCATAGGCGATATACCTATGTTTTTAGCTAATATTGAAGCACCAAAGACGAATCTGTCTGCACCCCAACTCAACACCATAAGCCAGACCAGAAAATAACAAGCTTCTACAATCACAAAATTTAACTTCTAATTTAACTTCTAATTTGACTAAAACTAATTGTCGCAAAAAGCTAAGGCTTTGCATATAAATGTTAAAATAAATAAGCTCCGCAACATTTTCACTGTTCCAAGGGTCTGAGACAACAAATATGCGGACACAGTCTAGATGTATATATCTGCAAAATAAGTGAATAAGCTATCTGACTTCCTCAGTTTAAGTGGTAACGCAATAGGCTGATTCTATTAATGTGTAGTGGCAAACTAAACGCTAGTACTTTTTTAGGCGGTATTATTTCCCTAAGAAAGAGGTACTCAATGGTTATTGTTAAGCTGATATTCAGCGGTAGTTGTATTAGATCGTATATACCTTGTTACTTTTGTCTTTGTTATTTGGTGCAAAAAAATAATATAATGAAAAGTATTATTGTTAAGTCGTTTTTGCACTTAACTCGATTAACCAAAATGGAATGTTAGTATCTTAATGGAAAATTTGATTGAAATTAGCAATCTAACCTTTAGTCGTGGTGGTCGAATTATCTATGATGATATTTCGCTACAGATTAAAAAAGGTAAAACTACTGCCATTATGGGGCCCAGTGGCATTGGAAAAACAACCATGTTGCGGTTGATGGGCGGCCAGTTGGTACCCGATAAAGGTGATATTAAATTTAAAGGTGAGTCTATACCAGGTATGCGCCGTAACCGCTTATTTGAAGTGCGTAGGCAAATGAGCATGTTATTTCAAAGTGGTGCTTTATTTACTGATATGTCGGTGTTTGATAATATTGCTTTCCCACTTCGGGAGCATACAAAATTATCTGAGTCCATTATTCACACGCTAGTTATGTTGAAACTGCAGGCTGTGGGGTTAAGAGGGGCGGCAGATCTAATGCCTGCAGAATTATCTGGGGGTATGGCTCGTCGAGCAGCATTGGCGAGAGCTATTGCTTTAGACCCAGAATTAATTATGTATGACGAACCATTCGCTGGACAGGACCCTATATCGATGGGGGTGTTGGTCAAGTTGATCAAAGCTTTAAATGACGCTTTGCAATTAACCAGTGTTGTCGTGACCCATGATGTGACGGAGGTATTAACTATTGCAGATTATATATATATTTTGGCGGAAAGAAGAGTCATAGGAAGTGGTACTCCAGAGCAAATTAGAAACAGCGACTCTCCACTGGTACAGCAGTTTCTGAAAGGCGAAGCAGATGGCCCAGTGCCTTTTCACTATCCTGCAAGCAGCACAACTCAAGCTTTTTTGGGTAGCTCATCATGAATTGGTTCATCAATTTAGGGGAAAATACTCTTAATCGTTTAGAAATGTTGGGTCGCGCTACTCTAATGCTGTTTGGTGCTGTTATCGCTAAATCTCAGCCTTTAAAACTGATACCTCTGACAATAAAGCAAGTGTATGTAGTGGGTGTACAGTCGTTACTTATTGTCGTAGTTTCTGGTTTGTTTATTGGTATGGTGATGGCACTACAAGGGTATACCATTTTGGTAGGTTACGGCGCTGAAGGTAGCCTTGGGCCGATGGTCGCTTTATCTTTATTAAGAGAGTTGGGCCCAGTGGTCACCGCTTTATTATTTGCTGGACGAGCAGGCTCTGCACTTACAGCTGAAATCGGTTTAATGAAAGCAACGGAACAACTCAGCAGTTTAGAAATGATGGCAGTTGATCCACTGCGAAGAATTATTGCACCGCGTCTTTGGGCAGGTATTATATCTATGCCAATGTTAGCCCTTATCTTTAGCGCGGTAGGCATCTTAGGTGGACATTTAGTGGGTGTGGACTGGTTGGGTGTAGATTCAGGCAGTTATTGGTCAATTATGCAGTCCACAGTTGATTGGAATAAGGACGTGGTGAATGGCATCATAAAAAGCGTTGTGTTTGCTTTTGTGATCACTTGGATCGCTATTTTTAAAGGATACGACTCTACTCCCACCTCAGAAGGAATAAGTAAAGCAACAACAGAAACCGTGGTGTTTTCTTCGTTGGCAGTACTTGGGTTAGATTTTATTTTGACCGCATTAATGTTTGGAATTGAGTAAAGGAAATGGCAATGAAATCTAGAAAAGTAGAATTATTAGTGGGTGTGTTTGTAGCTTTAACTATTGCAGCAGGACTCATGTTAGCGCTAAAAGTAGCGAGTCAAAGTATGTCAAATTCTGAAGATAGCTACGTCTTGTATGCTAAATTTGATAATATTGGTGGATTAAAAGTACGCTCTGCGGTGAAGGTTGGTGGAGTAACTGTTGGGAGGGTTGACAGCATCACTCTTAGCAACAGCGATTTCACTCCACTAGTGGCCATGAGTATTTCATCAAAATTTGATCAATTTCCAGAAACCAGCTCAGTGTCGATACTTACTTCGGGTCTTTTAGGAGAGCAATATGTTGGCCTTCAGCCAGGTTTTGTTATCGATGGTATTGAAAACTTGGCTCAGGGTGACTACATAGAAGACACTAAATCAGCATTGGTCTTAGAAGATCTTATTGGTCAATTCTTATTCAGTAGTAATGACGGCTAATAAATGACGAGGTTTGGAGAAAATAACGTGATAAAAAAATGTACACTTCTAATACTGGGCACGGTTTTAATCTTTAGCTCTGGAATGTTGCTAGCACAAGACAAAAATCCCTACGTAATGTTAGAAGCTGTAGCAACTAAAACCTTCAATAGAATTAAGACAGAACGTGAACTTATAGAAGCAGACCCTGAGCTTTTACGCACTGTCATGGAAGAAGAGTTGTTGCCCTATGTTGATTATAATTTTTCTGCATTAAAGGTTTTAGGAAAACATTACAAAACAGTGCCAAGAGAAAAAATACCTGAGTACATTAAGGTATTCCGCTCATATTTGATCACTACTTATGCCTTAGCTATGGGCTATTATGATGGCCAAGAGGTCGAGTTTCAGCCTGTTCGCGAAGTGACTGACGAAAGAACAGTAACCGTCAGAGCTATAGTGAAAGAGCCAGGTCGACCAGACATTAATCTGTCTTTTAAATTGCGTAAAAACAGAAGAACGGATGAGTGGAAAGCTTACGATATGGTCGCTGAAGGCATTAGTCTTTTATCGAGTAAACAAAGTGAGTTTCAATCTATTTTGCGTAATGATGGAATACAAAAAGTGATAGATTTGATGAATAACACGATTAATAGGCCGATCAATATTAACGCTCAAAAGAAGCAAAGTTAGGTGACTAAACTGCAAGTGGTCGAGTCACCAAAAGGGTATTATATTTTACAAGGAGAGTTAAGTCGCAATACTATAGCCAAATCAACTGCCTTAGCTACTCTTAAAAAACGCGATTTAAATAGCGCTAATAATGATGTTTTGACCCTCGATATGTCGGGTGTGAGCGATTGTGATACTGCAGGTTTAGCGTGGTTAATGAATTTTTTAAAGGATAACCAACAACAGAACGTGCATTTCAATCTTAAAAACATTCCAGAAAGCTTAATAAAGCTTGCGAAAATAAGCGACGTAGACGGTTTTTTGTCGGTACAATAGTTAACTAATTTTATATATTTGGACTTATCATGGACAATCAACAAATTGAAGCGCTTTTAGTTGAAACATTAAGCTTAGCCGAAGCGCATGTGAAAGGTGATGGCTCTCATTTCCAAGTGATTGCTGTGAGTGATCAATTCGAAACTATGAGCAGGGTGAAAAAACAACAGTTTGTGTACGCCCCTTTGGCTGTAAAAATTTCTGAAGGCAGCATGCATGCTGTTTCTATTAAAACGTTTACCGAAAGCCAATGGAAGCGTGAAAAGATGTTTAACCTTCCTCAATAGTATTTGTAGTCTTATCGTCAATAGTATCCGCAATAAAACTATCCCAGCAATATCGAATAGAGCATAACCATGGATAAATTAGTTATTGAGGCTTGCCCGCCTTTAACTGGAACAGTGTCTATTTCAGGCGCCAAAAATGCTGCATTACCCATTTTGATGTCAAGCATACTGGCAGATTCAACTTGTTATTTCGATAACGTCCCTGAATTAAGAGATATCCATACCAGTTTGTCATTATTAAGTGAATTAGGTGCAAAAGCCTATCGTCAAGATGGTCAATCCGTAGTGATTGACCCAAGTTCGATTAACAATTTTAACGCTTCCTATGAATTGGTCAAAACCATGCGTGCATCTATTTTGGTGCTGGGACCACTTTTAGCTAAGTTTGGACAGGCTAATGTGTCTTTACCCGGTGGCTGTGCTATTGGCGCGCGCCCAGTGAATTTGCATTTGCAAGGACTTGAACAAATGGGCGCGAAAATTGATGTAGACAGCGGCTACATTAGAGCATCTGTAAATGGAAAATTACAAGCTGCGCACATATTTATGGATGTGGTGAGTGTTGGTGCCACAGAAAACTTGATGATGGCGGCATGTTTAGCTCAAGGTGAAACTATTTTAGAAAACGCTGCCAAAGAGCCTGAGATTGTAGACTTGGCTTGTTGTCTGAATGCGATGGGCGCTAAAGTATCCCATGCTGGTACTGATAAAATTGTTATTCAAGGTGTTGAATCTCTATCAGGGTGCCGTTATCGCGTATTGCCAGATAGAATCGAAACGGGTACTTTCTTAATTGCTGCTGCAGTGACCGGTGGAAAGATCCGTTGTTTACAAGCAGCACCCAAAACTCTCGAAGCAGTATTGGATAAATTGGCTAAGGCGGGCGCTAAGCTATCTGTTGGTGATGACTGGATTGAGTTGGACATGACTGGCAGACAGCTCAGCAGTATAGATATTAAAACCGCTCCACACCCAGGGTTTCCAACTGATATGCAGGCACAATTTGTGACGCTTAACTGTTTGGCAGAGGGAACCGGTGTTGTTACTGAAAATATTTTTGAGAACCGATTTATGCACGTACCTGAATTGCAGCGAATGGGCGCAGACATATCATTACAAGCCAATAGTGCAGTGTGTCATGGTAAATCAACCCTAAAAGGTGCTCAAGTTATGGCAACGGATCTGCGAGCTTCGGCTTGTTTGGTGATCGCAGGACTGGTAGCAGAAGGTCGCACTACCGTAGATCGTATTTACCATTTGGACCGAGGTTATGAACACATCGAGAAAAAGCTAAACGGGTTAGGCGCCAACATTAAACGTGTCAGTGAGTAATAAGACGCATCATTTTTAAAGGTTATTATCACTGCAGCTCTGTTACCGTCATATCTAATTTTAAGATAGAGCCGTTTCTGTTCACTTCAAAAGTAACACCGTTACCAGGAGCCGTGTCTGCGATGTAGTCCAATGTATCGCGAATACTAATCGCCGGGACGCCGTCTACAGATAGAACAAGATCCCTGACTTGTAAACCGCCTACTTCAGCTGGACTGTCTTGTCCTACAGCTGTCACTATGATCCCAGAGCTGTTTAGTCCTGCTTGGCCTATAAAACCCAGCGCTCCACGCGTCACTTTGCCAGTAGTAATGATCTCATTTAATACTTTTTTTGCTAGATTATAAGGCACTGCAAAAGAAACCCCATCGACTGATTCTACTCGACTACGGCTAATACGAGTTTTGAAACTTGCATTATTAATACCAATCAAAAAACCTTCACTATCAACCAGTGCTCCGCCAGAGTTGCCTTCGTTGAGCGCCGCGTCTGTTTGGATGTAATCAAAATAATTATTTAACTCATTGTTGCTGATCCGGCTGACGATACCTTTCGTGACTGTTTGTCCTAAGTTGTAGGGATTACCTAGTGCTAACACCACGTCGCCGACTAGAGTTTTAGGCTCATCCAGTTGTGGGATCGGGTGCAAATTTTCTGCTGTTATACTCAACACCGCTAAATCCGTTACTTTGTCATAACCAACAATCTGTGCTTCTTCGAATCGTCCATCTTGTAACCCTACTAAAATCAGCTTAGCGTTGGCAATGACATGATAACAAGTCAAAATATAACCACTTGAAGTCATTACCACGCCAGAACCTAAACTATTTCGCTCCACCGGCCGCCTGCGATTGTAACCAGCATTGTCAATACTAGTACTGTATATGTTCACCACAGCTGGGCCAGCTACATTAACAGCTGCATTAAAACTTAATTTCTTCGAAGTGTTGGTATTGGTAAATAGCGTCAGAGGAAGGCCACTTCCTTGACGTAGATCAGGCACTAAGAGGAGGATGATCAACGAAATTATCACGCCGATGAGGATCGATTTCAGTAAAAAAGATAAAGTTTTTTGCACGAGGGAAGTTAGACGTATTTGCGTTAGTTGCCGCAAATAATAACATTGAAATCAGTGAGTTGATAGCGGTACTAAGCTCTAGTACCGCCAACACTAATTAACCTGAATCCTGTTTAAGAAATTGAACTAAATGCCTGTTCCAAGATCTGATCTTTCGACCAAAAGAGACCCATCTAAAAAGGAACAGGCATGAATAAATTAGTTGAGTTGTTTTGCGATGTCGACGATTTTTGCAAAGTATTTATCCCCCAATGGCAAAAACAGCTGCTCGAAGACGGCACCCAAAAACGTCGACGTAGTGGCCGAATGACAACCAGTGAAATGATGACAATTGTTATCAGTTTCCATATGTCGCATTACAGAGATTTCAAAAACTACTATCTTATTTATGTCACTCATGTTTATAAAGATGAGTTTCCTAATTTACTCAGTTATACACGATTTCTTGAAGTAATGCCTAGGATCATTGTTCCTATGTGCGCCTACTTTACTTCATTAAAGGGAAAGCC
>Ga0222645_100632_pt1 | contig 18683 bp, 15 predicted proteins | sample AntAcemetagen292_FD_179881 | JGI IMG/M metagenome (GOLD analysis project Ga0222645, IMG submission 179881) | Saline water microbial communities from Ace Lake, Antarctica - #292 | ecosystem: Environmental > Aquatic > Non-marine Saline and Alkaline > Saline | place: Antarctica: Ace Lake | collected...
CCCAAATAATAAATTCTTCTAACGGCATGATCGTAATAGCTTTTTTTGTTGTTTAGCAATAGTGAAGTAAGACTAGAGCATGCCTTTTTCAATATATCACTGACTTTAAAAGTCGCGCACGGCGTAAAATTAATTATTTCGTATTATTTTTAACCTGATATTCCACAAATGAAATTTTTACCATAGGATATTGATATTAGTAACCAACTTTTACACTCTTAAAAAAAGACATAAAAAATGTGGATGTGAATATGGCATAAACATATTTGAGGCACATGCTAAAAAATTTATTGGACCGAATAGAGATTTATTTAAATTGGCCTAGAAAAAAAATGGTCATAATAACCTGACTGAATAAGCCATCAAAATAATATTTATTCGCTTGTCGCAATCTGAAATTTCAAGACATTAAGCAGGATTAAAGTAATAGCAACATAACATTAAAGTAACAAATGAATTAGATAGTTAAGTGGTAAATTGAGTCAGTGACTCATCAAAAAATATTTTTTCCACTAACAACGCAAGCAAACGAGCAACTTTAAATGCTAAAGGTAAGTTAGGATCAAACTTACCTTTTTCGATGGCATTGGCCGTCTGTCTCGACACATGCAAAGTGTCAGCTTGGGCCCAACCTCGTTAAGCTTGGAGTACTTTTAAGTAGTTTTTCATTTGTACTTCCTGTTACCGATAGAAACAGCAATAAGGTATGTGATAAACATGGGCGCTATGAGCAGTGCTTGCTATTAAACCGACGGCCAAAGTTAGGCTCATTGCATTCATGGATATTTTACGCTGCAACTCGTCAAGATCAGACAAATATTTAGTGTTTGTAATAGTTATTGGGATGCCTAATACGAAACGGAGTGTCAAGGTAGAAATAGAATAGGCTGACTGATAATCTCAAATATATGCTGCGCCAAATTGTAACAATGTGGTATTCATCGCCCGTGCCAATGTCTGCAACGCTAGCTGCCAAGTGTTAATACTGTTTTGTAGTGGTTGTTTCGCTACTTGCAACATTACCCATATGTCAAACTTCCAAGTCTAAAAGTAAAATAAATCTTACTTTTAGACTGAGTTTAGCTAAAGAATAATCCTCATCAAGGGTACCTTGCAAACAGCATGTTATAAATAACATGTCTTAGGTAATATTTAAGACAGTTTGTTTTTAAAATCTTGGTATTCAAACTTACGTACTACTTCAAAACTACCATCTTTACGAATAATACCGATAGAAGGATGTTCCACACCATTAAAAAAGGTAGTTTTAACCATAGTGTAATGCATCATATCTTCAAATATTATCCGCTCACCTATTTGTAATTCGTGGTCAAAACTATATAGATCAATGGCATCACCGGCTAAACAGGAGTTGCCACCAAATCTATAAGTGTGAGTTTTCTCACCTGCTTTGCCTGCACCACGTATATCTGGGCGATAGGGCATTTCTAGTACGTCTGGCATATGAGAGGTAGCTGAAATATCTAAAATAGCAATTTTGTCGTCATTTTCAACGATATCGACTACCTCAGCAACTAATGTACCTGTTTGCCATGCAACCGCAGATCCTGGTTCGAGGATCACGTTTAGGTGAGGATGGCGCTGCTTAAATGTTTTTAACGTGTCTATAAGATGCTCGACATCATAACCGTCACGGGTCATAAGATGACCGCCACCAAAATTAACCCATTTTAGTTGGGGTAACCATTTTGCAAATTTCTGTTCTACCGCTTCGATAGTACGCTGCGTTGCAAAAGAATCACATTCACATAGATTATGGATGTGAAACCCTTCAACTCCAGATAGATCTTGACCTTCCAAGTCTTTGGCTTTGATACCTAATCGAGACCCTGGGGCACTTGGATCGTAAAGCTCAGTCTCAGTTTCACGATGTTCAGGATTGACTCTGAGTCCAGCTGATACATTTGTTTGGAGGATCTGCCCTTTGTATCTGTTCCATTGCCCTAAGCTATTAAACGATACGTGATCTACTAGGTTGACTAACTCATCGATATCTTTGGGTTTGAAAGCGGGTGAATAAGCATGTACTTGTTTGCCTATTTCTTCTTTACCCAATCTTGCTTCCCATACTGCGCTAGCAGTTGAGCCCTGTAGATATTGACCAACCAAGTCAAAGGTTGACCACATAGAAAATCCCTTGAGGGCCAGTATAATCTCTACACCACTTTCTTTTTGGACGTGCTGCATTAGCTGTAAATTGGCTTCAAGCATCGCTTCGTCACATACATAACAAGGACTAGGGATCGCTGAGCTTAACATCGGGTCGTTCATATTGTTGATACATTCTTGACACTGATAAGTAGGCTGCTAAGAGTATATCTGCCAGCTGTAGAGTTAAAGTTAAAATTGTTATTGTCTAGTCGATTTAAGTCAGTCCAATTTAGTAGTTGCTGGCGAGTAGTATTATTCTCAGTCAGTAATATGGATGATTAAGGGGCCTTTGTTCCACTCGGATCAGTTTCTGCAAGTTCTTGGTGTGTGTTACTTGGCAAAGGTATACTTGCTGCAGCCTACAACTATTTTTCTATGGTAAATAATTAAATATGCAAAAAATATTTGTACTATCAACGTTTTATTCTATAAAAGTTGCCTTAATATCAGCATGGATACTTTTAGCATTAACACTAAGTAGCTGCGGAGGCGGTTCTACAGCTTCACAATCTGCAGAGCCTGTTACTGCTTTATCTGCTAATGCAGCGCCGAAACTCGATACCCCATTTGAGAATATTGACACTGAAGTAGGCCTATTTTTCCAAGTGGATATGCAAGCACACTTTAGTGACGAAGGTAGTTTAACTCTAAGCATTGTTGAATCAGCTAAAGATGCGTTGCCTGATTGGATAAGGTTTGATCCGCAAAGAAATATTATGTTCGGTCTATCTTCGGATTTTGTCAATACGAGTACAAATATTTCGGTAATCGCCACTGACGAGCAAGGACTATCGACCAAGGCTAGCTTTATGGTCAATGTCAATAATGTTAGCCAGCCCCTGACATCTGAGCAGACAGCTCAAGATAACAACTATATTCACAGGTTACTTTCAAAAGAGTCTAATTTTTTTCAACTGGGTGTTGCTGTAAACAACAGTACATTTCTAACCCAAGATGGTATTTTCCTAAACAGTATTTCTTTACAACCAGTTGGCAAAGCATCCCCATTCAGTGCCGCGTCTAAAGAGTCATTACACCTTAATTTTTTAGCAAAAGCAGTACTAAATAACGCTCAAGCGCAGCAATTACTTTTTGGCGCTAATGCAGCCAGCACAGCTAACACAAACGACCCAGAATATGCCGTTACCCAAGCACTCAGCATACTTGAGAAAAAAGTGACAACGTACGAGCAGTTTGACGCAACATATCCAGCATTTGGTGGATTTCTACCTTGGTTTATTTCAGAAGATAGGGGGAATGGTGTCAGCATGTATCCACTTAGCGGGTGGGAAGATAGAATGCCTGCACTGGATAATGGCCAACTGGCTTGGTCTATATTCATGGTTTACCATGCTCTTTATAAAATGGGACATGACAGCATAGCGAGTCGCTATGAGCGGCACTTTCAAAAAATGATCGCCAATGCTAAAACTATATTTTTTGATAGTACCCGCAATGTTATATCTGGTATCAGTCAATTTACAGACACCAGTGGTAACCCTGACGCTTCTTTGCCACCTGAGCAACTTTTGTACATTAAAGATAGCTACGCATTAACGGATCCTTTCGAAGGTGAATTAATGGCTGTTTTTATGACGCTGTTCAGCCCTGATTTGTCAGAAGCCCAAAAACACCAACTATGGGCTAATAAGTTCGTTAATACTCGGAACTATGCGGCGACCACAGGTGACATACTGACCGTGATAGAAGGATGGGCTTTCTCATCACATGAGCAATGGAAATTTTTAATCTTACCTTACCTTGATTACAAGGTTACCCGTGATTTGTTTCTAAATAGTGAAAAAGTCAGAGCTGATTATTCAAATAAAAATCAGTATCGAGGCTTTTTTGCTTCGGTCAATACCCCCGCAAATACCTATGAGTCTCTTTTAGGTATTCAAGCTGTTGCATCGCAAAGTGGAGTAAAAAATACCGTTATAGCACCCTATGCTAACTTTCCGATGTTGTTAGCAGATCAAAACCAACAAACCAATACCGGACTTAAATGGTTGAAAAATACATTAGCATTCGATGAAATGCTTAGTGAGTACGGTGTACTTGAATCTTATGACACTTCAACATTTGCAATTACTCCGCTGTTAACATGGGATGGAAAAGCACTACCGAGCTTGGCCATGATGGGAGGGGTGATAGCTGAAATGCGGGAGTTCATGATTCAAGAAGGTATTTACCTCGAATTTATGGATCTGATTGACACGCAGTACAGTGCACTTAGCGATGTAATCGATGGCATCGATTCGATTATTGCAGTCCCCCTAAATACTCCAGTTCCTATCAGTCCATGTTCTGATAGTCAGACTATTATTGGGACCATCAATGATTTCGACTGCCAAAGATTGATACCGTTACCGGGTATCAGCATTGTTGATAACCCCCATCTGACCATACAAAATCCGAGTCAGTTCGTTGGCCGATATAACGATCCTGCGGGGCCTTGGGATGCGCTGGTGATTGATTATTACGATGCTATTGAACTGACCAATCACGCTGTTTTTAGCCTTAAGCTGATGGCACCCGTCGATGGGATCTTAAAGGTGAAGTTGGAAGGTGGTCAATCTCTAGCGGTCGAGCTAGATATGCAGGTATCTAAAATTAATAGCTGGGTAGAATATCAATTCGATTTTACTGCTCATATTGATGAAAACCATAAAAAGATAGCAGTATTTTTTGAAGCGGGTGTGAGTAACTCAGGTAACAATATTTATTACATTGATACTCTCAAACTAATCAGTGAAGTGACTGAGTGATAACTTGAGTAAACAATTTAGATAGGTGGCTTAGATAGATGGCTTGTATGAAAAGCCTAGTTGCAGATTGAGAGCCTCAATTATTGAGGCTCTCTCATCATAACTATCCTTTGAATGGGCTTTGTTCACACTCGATTATGTGCCATGGCAATCCATGAACATTTAGCATGTCCATAAATGGATCTGGATCAAACTGCTCCATATTCCACACGCCAGGTTTTTTCCAAGTACCGTTTAGTATCAAGGCGGCGCCTATCATGGCGGGTACGCCGGTTGTGTATGACACAGCTTGCGCACCTACTTCTTCGTGGCACTTAGCATGTTCACAATTATTGTAAATAAAGATGGTTTTTTCTTGGCCATCTTTTATGCCGGTTATATAGGTGCCAATACAGGTTTGCCCCGTGTATCCATCAGCCAATGAACCGGGATCAGGTAAGAGCGCCTTCAAAAATTCTAAAGGGATGATCTGCTGGCCTTTAAAATCGATAGGCGCAATACTGGTCATACCGATACCTTCAAGTACTTTAAGATGAGTTAGGTACGCATCCCCAAAGGTCATCCAAAAACGAGCACGTTTAAGGCTAGGAAAGTGTTTCACCAGTGATTCCAACTCTTCATGAAACATCAAATATGAAGCGCGTACTCCGATGTTTTGATAATCCAGATCTTCTCGCACACTTAATGGCTCAGTTTCTTTCCATTCACCGTTTTCATAAAAACGCCCACGCTGGGTAATTTCACGAATATTAATTTCTGGGTTGAAGTTAGTCGCAAATGCCTGGCCGTGATCACCGCCGTTACAGTCAACTATATCTAAATAATGAATTTCATCAAAATAATGTTTAGCCGCATAAGCTGTGTAGACATTGGTCACACCGGGATCAAAACCACTACCTAGTAGCGCCATCAAACCTGCTTTTTGAAATTTTTCTTGATACGCCCACTGCCAAGAGTATTCAAATTTAGCGACATCTTTAGGTTCATAGTTAGCGGTATCCATATAGTCCACGCCAGTTTCTAAACAAGCATCCATAATGGCTAAATCTTGGTAAGGCAGAGCTAAGTTAACCACCAAATCAGGTTTGACTTGGTTGATAACCGCCACCACTTCACTGGCATAATCAGCATCAACAGCAAAAACACCTTTGACTCGGTCTACACCCACTTCTTTTTGCAGTGCGGCACATTTTGAAACGGTGCGACTTGCTAGGTAAATTTCGTCAAACAGTTCAGGTAAACGAGCACATTTTTTTATGGTCACAGCGGCAACACCGCCTGCGCCAATGATTAGAACGCGGGACATAATGAGTTCCTAATAATCTAGATTAAATGTAGGGGTTGAATGCTAGCAGTAATTGCTTGTGGTGCAAGTTGAATATTAACAACCGAGCTTAGTTTGTTTGCTCCTCAGTTAAGTTTATCTAATCAACCTACGCATAGTTCAAGTGATACCAGTTCAAGTAATGCCCGTTCAAGTGATTCAAGAACTACTTTTCCCTTTGTGCGATGTTACTTAGTGCAAGTGTACGTTTAATGTCGTGTTTCTAAGGCATTGACGATTGAACACTTAAAACTGATTACGACTAGCGTCACCGGAACGTGCCTACGTATTCCCATAGAGAATGTCATCATCGTATAGCACCACTAAGTCATATTGTTGCCAATCAGCCTTGGTAAGTGATTCCAACTCTGGCAAGGCTGTCTGACGGTAATGCACAGCAAAGTACCAAGTAGTGAACGCGCTGATATCACAAAGTAGCTATCTGTTTACCTTAGGCGCAGCCTATATTTCTCACTGGCGTTGAGCAACACGCAACAGCTATTCTGGAAATAGTCGCCTGTTAACTCAATGTGGTAACCCATAGTTTAATTATAGTTTGATTATATTCAGGTACAGTCATACCGTTAAGTTCATCAGTCAAGGCTTCACATAACAAAACTCTGTGGATACAAGCTGCGCCTAAAAAGATAACTTTTTTAATTCGTAAATAAGCTCGCCTTTTTCGAATTCACAGATAAATGTTTATACCATTGCCATTGGCCGATGATAGCCATTACTAAGAAACAGGCGTACAAAGCTGAGGTTGGAAACAAACCTTTTTGCCAATATACTGCCATAGCTACGATATCCACAACAATCCATAGCATCCAGTTCAATAATTTTTTATGCGACAATAACCACTGTGCTACCAAGCTTGCACAAGTGGTAAACGCATCAGGGTAGGGGAAGCTAGCGTCTGTGAACTGAGTCATTAATGTCCCAAGCAAACCAGTACAAACTACAATTGCAATCACCCATAAACTATATTCTCTGGGAGTACCTTGATTGACTATCACACGGCCTGTTGAATCTTGAGAATTTCTCCACAACAGCCAGCCATAGATTTGAAAACCAATATAAAATATGTGTAATATCATATCTGAATACAGTTTCACGTCGTAAAAAATCCATGTATAAATACTGACTTGCACAAAGCCAAAAGCGAAACACCAGATACTGCGTTTTATGACCAAGTAAACGCAAATAAAGCCTGATATTGTAGCTATCCATTCTTGTGGCGCTGCACCAGCAAAACCTTGTAGCCAATTCAGCCAATTCATGTGCGTTTACAGTCCGAATACTTGAATGGTATCGAGGTGAGAGTCGCGACCATTTGTGGTTCCTCCAATTACGTAAATTTTATTATTTAGCACTGTGGCTGCGTTATGGCGACTTGGCAGGTAACCGATTGTAGACCGTCGCCAAGCTTCAGTTTCAAAGTCGTAAATAAGAGTATTATCTAGCTTTGTGTAAGCATCAAAGCTGATAATCTTATTGTTAAACGCTACAACCGAATAAGCGCTTAATTTTTGTGTAACGGTACCAAGGACTGTCATTTCCCAACGGTGATATTATATCGTTCGAATACGTTTAAGGGTGACTTACCATTGTAGCCTCTGATGGTGTACAAATACTGCCCTTACTGCATCGTCTTAGTATTTTTGACCGCGGGCATTTGTGACACAAATTTCCACTCATCTTTTGCAACTTTTGCAGCTTTTGCGACATCGTAAATATCAACAGTCGATGTAATGGAGCTTTTACGACTACCACCCATAAAAAAGATCTTATTTTCATGGTACTGCGCGCTACCGAAGCGTCTTGCTGTGGGCATGTTTCCAATAATTTTTGATTGGCGACTAGGGATGTCAAATACTTCTATCCTAGGCTCATGTAATAACCTACGTTTTTTTCCATAAGTGAGCACATTCATGCTGAGCACACTCATGCTACCCATAATATAAATTGAATTATTCCCATATTATTTCTATCTCACACAGCGGTATTGTGACGGCGAGGGATGAGTGGATTATGTACTTGCTCGATAGTCCCAGTTTTGGGATAAAATTTCGAAGTAACGTAATGTATTTTACACAGCGGTTGCAATAGGGTGTTAACGGGCACCTTGTAATCCACCAGTATGCAACGCTAGTACACGGCTACCAACAGGAAAATGTCCGTTTATGCTTAACTGATACAAAGCATAAAATAACTTACCACTATAAACAGGTTCAATTGGGATATGAGTTTGTTGCTCAAATGTAGTACAAAATTGACTAAGCTCGTCGTTGCTCTTCGCATACCCACCAAACTGATGTTCGTGGTTAATTTTCCAATTGATATTGTGATGCCTGTCAGTTAATAAAGTCTCAACTAATTGTTCTAAATAACCTTGACCTTTTAGCACTGCTATACCTAACACTTGGCAAGGGGTTGTATTTTTCAATTGTGCCACGCCATCAATCAATCCAGCTAAAGTACCGCCGCTGGCAACAGGTGCCAATATATAATCATATTGCTGTGTGAGTTCTTGGATAACTTCAGCCACCCCTTTAAGCGCTTGTTGCTGAGAGCCACCTTCAGGTATTAGTAACGCATCAGGATATTTGCTACTCAGAGTGTGGAGGTATTCAGGCTCAGCCCGCTGTTGGTAGGTCATTCTATCGACATATTGAATATCAGCCCCCCAACTAATTAAGTCCCGCAACATCGGACTCAAGTTTTTTGAATAATCCCCGCGTACTATTACGCTCAAGTGAATACCTAGTTGTTGGCAACAATAGCCTAATGCATGAAGGTGGTTAGAATAACCACCACCAAAGCTTATTATATGTTTGACCTTATTTTCAGACGCTTCCAGCAAAGCATATTTAAGTTTGCGCCATTTATTACCAGAAATAACGGGATGCAGTAAGTCGTCACGCTTTATAGATATTTGAATATTATGTAAGTTTACCCAAGGTAGTGTGATCACTTGTTCAGGTGAAAGTGTGGGTATAAATAATTGGTTAACTGATTGCTTAAGTAAGGACATAATTTTTTATTAAAGTATCAATTTATCAGAACTATGCAGTAGCATAAGGTTACATTGATTAAACCATCAGAAGGCTTTACATGACTATCGTTATTATTTGCTTATTTATCGCAACTTTTATGCCTATTTTAGCCAAAGCGCCCATGGCATTGGTGATGAACAAAGAAAAAGGAGGTTACGATAATCGAAACCCTCGTGAGCAACAAAAATTTTTATTGGGATTTGGAGCTAGGGCCAAAGCTGCTCACGAAAATTGTTTTGAAGCATTAATTATGTTCACGCCCGGCGCGCTAGCGGTATTAGCCACTGATAGCGCAGGGCAATTAGCAGAATATTTTGCTATTGCGTTTGTAGTTTCAAGGTTGGCATACTTATTAGCCTATTACTTTGACAAGCATGTGTTGCGCAGCACCCTTTGGGGGGTGGGTTTTATATCTTCATTGGCACTTATTTGGTTGGCTATTCCTTGACAAGCAGTATCGCGTTTACTTTATAAACTGTTACTTAGTCAACGTGCTGGTGCGATATTTGTAATATTTTATGGTACTACTTTTTAACATAAAATCTGGTGGGCATGATGTATGAATTTGTGCAGATTATGACTGTTTATGAATGGCAATGCTGTGACGCCTATAATCTTAATAACCAATTAGCGGCACTTAATTTTGTAATCGTTATTTTAGACAAGCATGTGTGACCTCATTAATTATGACAGTGGCGCTATTTAGTTATCACAATTTTTGATAAACCCTTAATCAAGTTCTAGGTTAGTTCTAGGGCAGTTTTAGGATAGTCTTAATACAGAGTGCAGTTTGATGCTGGAATATCAAATAACAAAACAACTTTACATGCTAGTTGACATATAGACGTCTATACGTCAAATTGAATCAATGGAAAAAATTATAATTAACACCACCAGTATGATGATTATCACCTACGATAGGGTGGTCGCTGGCTAGTGCATAAGCATTACACATAAAAAGCCCGCAATTACCGCGGGCTTTTTTGTTATATGGATACTTAAAAATACGTGATGAACACGGTGAGTTGCAACAGGAGAGGAATTAAAATGAAGGTATTGAAATTTGGTGGGTCGTCTCTCGCTGATGCAGAGCGTTACTTAAGAGTGAAAGATATTAGCATCGCATGTCACACCGAAGTAGGTGCGGCTATTGTGTTGTCTGCTCCAAAAGGCGTGACCAATGCCTTGTCGCTATTGTGTGATGAAGCAGCGTCGGGTAAAGATTACGGCGAGTTGTTTGCCAAATTAAATATGGTGCTATTTGGTATTTTGGATGATTTACAAACCCACGTACCTAACTTTTCTCAAGTAAAACTCGCCGAATTTATCCAACATACATTAAACGATCTTAATCAGCATTTAGAAGGTTTTGCATTGTTACGTTGCGCGCCTGAACAAGTTGTCGCTAGAGTATTAAGTGTTGGCGAATATATTAGTGTCAATATCTTCAGTGAGATTTTAACCACCTTAGGCTATGCCAATTGTATTATTGATCCGGTTAATTATATTATTGCTGAAGGCGACTACCTAGACAGTATCGCTGATGTGTCTGCTAGTAAGGCTCGTTTTAGTGATGTCGATACTTCAGGTGAACAGATCTTAATTATGCCCGGGTTTGTTGCGGTTAATGCAGCGGGTGAAAAAGTGACGTTAGGCCGTAACGGTTCAGATTATTCCGCTGCTATCCTGGCTGCTTGTATTGATGCACAGTGCTGCGAAATTTGGACTGATGTAGACGGTGTTTACAATGCCGATCCGAACCAAGTTGAAGGCGCAGTACTGCTAGATAAACTGACTTATCAAGAAGCCATGGAATTATCTTACTTTGGTGCAAAAGTATTACATCCTAAGACGATTGGTCCGATTGCCCAGCACCATATCCCATGTTTGATCCGCAACACTTTAAATCCAGCTGCACCAGGTACACTGATCAGCAACGAAGCGAGTACCAAATGGACTAGTGTGAAAGGTATTTCACACTTAGACAATATGACTATGTTTAACGTGGCAGGTCCTGGCATGAAAGGTATGGTAGGTATGGCTAGCCGTGTTTTCGAGATCATGTCTAATGCTAATATATCTATCAGTTTGATTACTCAATCTTCATCTGAGTACAGCATTAGTTTTTGTATTCATAGCAAAGATGCCAGTCGTGCCCAGGACTTATTAGAAGACTCATTTGCGTTAGAGCTAAGTAACCACTTGCTGGAGCCAATTGAAGTGCGTCACGAACTGGCTATTGTGACTCTAGTAGGTGACGGTATGCGCCATTCTAAAGGTTTAGCCGCCAAATTTTTTAACTCTTTGGCACAAGCCAGAGTCAACAACGTAGCTATTGCTCAAGGTTCCTCTGAGCGCTCCATTTCTACGGTAATAGAAGCCAGTAAAGCTAAAAAAGCGGTGAAAGTGGTGCATCAGAATTTTTTCTCTAACTTACATGCCATCGATGCGTTTTTAGTAGGCTGCGGTAGTGTAGGCAAAGAGCTTTTAGCACAAATTGCTCGGCAACAAACCTCTTTGCTTGAAAAGAATATCAGTTTAAAAGTTTACGGTATCGCAAACAGTAAAAAATTATTATTGCAATCCAATGGTGTCGACTTAAATGCACCTTGGCAGCAGGACTTAGACCAAAGTGATAAACAATTATCTATCGAACACCTGAAACAATTTGTACATGACAACAGCTTAGTTAACCCTGTTATTATCGACTGCACCAGCAGTTCGTACATAGCTGAACAGTATCCCCAAATGATGTTAGATGGTTTCCATGTTGTCACACCAAACAAAAAAGCGAATACAGCCAGTACTGAATTTTATCAACTATTAAGAGAGACCGCTCAAAAGACTAATCGTCAATTTTTATACGAAACCACAGTGGGTGCTGGATTACCGGTTATTGATAATTTACAGAATTTATTTTATGCCGGTGATGAATTGCTACGTTTTGAAGGTATCTTATCTGGTTCTTTGTCCTTTGTATTTGGAAAGTTAGATGAAGGCTTGAGTCTGTCTGCGGCAACTGCAATTGCCAAAAAGAATGGCTTTACTGAGCCTGACCCCCGTGATGATTTAAGTGGTATGGATGTCGCTAGGAAATTACTTATTATGGCTCGTGAGTCAGGTTTGACTCTAGAATTATCTGACATCATTATAGAGCCAGTACTACCTTTATCTTTTGATGCTAGCGGCAGTATTGAAGAATTTATGATACGCCTACCTGAATTAGATAACTATTACGCTGAGAAAGTCGCCAATGCCAAACATGAAGGTAAAGTGTTGCGCTATGTTGGTTCGATTGAACACGGTAAATGTGTGGTCAGCATCGAAGCGGTAAACGAATCTCACCCACTGTATATGGTGAAAGAAGGTGAAAACGCTTTGGCTATTCACAGTCACTATTATCAACCTATTCCTTATGTTATTCGAGGTTATGGTGCCGGTGCAGCGGTGACAGCAGCCGGTGTGTTTGCTGATGTCATGCGAACCATGCCATGGAAACAAGCAATATAATGTCTCAAATTAATATGCAACAGACTACTCTGCGAGCTTATGCGCCAGCTTCCATCGGGAACGTTAGTTTAGGTTTTGACTCACTTGGTGCAGCTTTAAAACCAATAGATGGCAGCTTATTAGGTGACGAAGTTGATATCGAAGTCGCACAACAATTTAGCTTAGAAGTTAAAGGTCGTTTTGCGGATAAATTACCAGCTGATCCAAACAATAATATCGTGACTCGCTGTTACCAGCATTTTATTGCTTCGTTAGAAAATAAGGGTCACATAAAAAGTACTATTCCTGCGCTGAAAATGACGCTACATAAACATTTACCCATCGGTAGTGGCTTGGGTTCAAGCGCTAGCTCTATTGTGGCGGCTTTACATGGCCTAAATCAGTTTTTTACTGAGTACCTCGGTAGTGCGCCTTTTACTAAAAATGAATTATTGTCGGTGATGGGTGAACTTGAAGGACAGATAAGCGGTAGTGTACATTATGATAATGTTGCACCCTGCTTTCTGGGTGGACTTACTTTAATTGCTGATCACAAACAACAAATTGCATTACAGTTACCTATATTTGATAACTGGTACTGGGTGTCATGTTATTCTGGTATTACAGTATCTACCGCGGCCGCACGGGATATTTTGCCTAAACAAGTTTCCATGGCAAACACACTCCAGTTCGGTCGACAGCTAGCAGTGTTCACTGATGCGCTGTACCGGAAGGACGAAAAGCTCGCTGCGGCTATGATGTCAGATGTTATTGCCGAGCCATATCGTAAATCACTGTTACCAAGGTTTGACGAATCACGCGCTTTTGCAGAGCAACACGGTGCGCTGGCTTTTGGAATATCTGGATCTGGGCCAACTGTATTTGCAGTGTGCGACAACATAGAAGACGCGAAAATAATCAATCAATGGCTAGCTGACAATTATATTCAAAATGACACAGGTTTTAGTCATATTTGTCAGCTAGATTCGAGCGGTGCATCTATAAGCCGCTTTTGAAAGCAAGCGCTTTCATAAGGGCTAGTACACAAGGTAAAATGCCATGTTACTAGTGCAACATTAAAGTATTAAAAAGGTAGTAAAGTGGAACTCGAAAATTTAAAAGATACTTCTGAACAAGTCACGTTTGCAGAAGCAGTTAAAAAAGGCCTTGGTAAAAATCAAGGGTTGTTTTTTCCTAAAAAGTTGCCCAAGTTTGACGATATTGAATCAATATTGGCAATGCCATTTGTGGAGCGTAGTGTAGAGATCTTAAGTACCTTAATCGGTCATGACTTACCTCGCGAAATGGTCGCAGGTATTGTTGAACGAGCTTTCGTATTCGGTGCTCCTTTAGCCAAGATCACAGATAATATTTATGCTTTAGAACTGTTTCATGGTCCAACATTAGCGTTTAAAGACTTTGGTGGCCGTTTTATGGCGCAGTGTTTAATCGAAATTTCTGATGGCCAGCCGATCACTATATTAACTGCTACCTCTGGCGATACTGGCGCTGCCGTTGCTCATGCCTTTTATGGTATCGAAAACATCAATGTGGTGATCTTGTATCCAAAGGGTAAAATCACTTTGCTACAAGAAAAACTATTCACTACGTTAGGTGGCAATATCCATACGGTGGCTATTGATGATAATTTCGATGCTTGCCAGCAATTAGTGAAAAGTGCTTTTGATGATCCTGAGGTACGTGACGGTTTGCATTTAAACTCAGCAAACTCTATCAATATTAGTCGCTTAGCTGCTCAGGTGTGTTATTACTTTGAAGCCGTGTCGCAGCTTACGCCAGCCGAACGTGAAAACTTAGTCATTTCAGTTCCTAGCGGTAATTTTGGTAATTTGACCGCGGGTTTGATCGCGAAGGTTATGGGTTTACCAGTCAAACATTTTGTGGCTGCCACTAACTTAAACGATACTGTGCCACGTTATTTAAAAACCGGCGAATGGCAGCCCAAAGATACAGTAGAGACTTTATCTAATGCGATGGATGTTAGTCAGCCTAATAACTGGCCGCGTATCGAAGCTATGATCGAGCGAGGCGATGTTGATAAGTCTGTTATCTCGGGTGCAACGATAGACGAAGAGTACACTCAAGTAGCCATGCGCCAATTAGCCCAGTTAGGCTATGTCAGTGAGCCTCACGCCGCAATTGCCTACAAAGCTTTGATCAGAAAAATGGAACCAGGCCAGACAGGTATCTTCTTAGGTACCGCGCACCCTGCTAAATTTCGTGAAACAGTAGAAAATGTACTAGGACAGCCTATCAGTTTGCCGCAACCTCTCGCAGACTGCGCCGGTAAAGAAGGGTTGTCAGTGGAATTACCCTGTGATTACCAAGCATTAAAAGCACATATGTTTAGTTTGTTGGGTTAAATGCAGATAATGAACACTTGGAAAGATATTTTAGGTCAAGAAAAACAGCAGCCTTACTTTCAACAAATCATACAATTTGTTGAAAGTGAAAGGGCTGCTGGAAAAACGATCTACCCACCAAGAAAAGACATGTTTAATGCTTTTGCTTTGACTAAATTAGACGCTGTTAAAGTGGTGATCCTCGGTCAAGATCCCTACCATGGCCCTAATCAAGCTCATGGCCTGTGTTTTTCGGTGTTACCCGGTGTTCGAACTCCACCTTCTTTGGTTAATATGTACAAAGAATTAGCGACTGATATTGCAGGGTTTGTTATCCCCAAGCATGGTTTTTTAGAAAGCTGGGCTGAGCAGGGCGTAATGTTACTGAATACCGTTCTCACAGTAGAACAAGCAAAAGCTCATTCTCATGCAAAAATCGGTTGGGAACAATTTACAGATATTGTTATTCAACAATTAAGTGACCACTGTGATGGACTCGTGTTTTTACTGTGGGGCAGCCATGCTCAAAAAAAAGGCTTAATAATAGATAAGCAAAAACACCATGTACTCAGTGCCGCTCACCCCTCACCATTATCTGCATACCGAGGTTTCTTTGGTAGCAGGCATTTTTCCCAGACTAATGAGCTTTTGAAACAGCAACATAAAAGTCCAATTAACTGGCAAGTTTAAATTTGTAACCAGACAATAAAATTTCTTCTAAAGAGCATTTTATAGCTTTTGTTAAAAGCTGGTTTTGACAAGGTAGCATCGTCAGTACTGTTGATTATGTTATTTTTATAGGACGTTTCTAAAGAGTATTTATAAAGAGCATTTATAAAGAGTATTTTTATGGGATACTTTGATTGTCTGCAACTAGCTAGCTGTTGCCAATGTATATAAGAATGCCCTGAAAATCAGGGCTTTTACATTTACAAAAATTCTAGTTCATCTTCCGCCGACATCCCCATTTCTCGAAGCTCTTGTTTAAGTTGATGCCTATCATGAATGGCTTCAATTTCCCGCCATTTGCGTTTGCTTACTTTGCTTTTGGATAATTTTGTTTCTGAATCTAAGGTAGACAATAAATCGGACTTATCCATTTGGATCTCCTTTCTTATTTTTATAGCGCACTAATGAAAAATAACTATTCAGGCTTTCGTGGTTACTTACTAAACAAATGCCTGAACAATATGTATCATACACAATGTTAAAATAGAATAACTATTTGAACCTTCTTGTTACTAAATATGAATTTTTAATGACAAAAAAAGCACAACTATGAGTCTTCAGTTAAAATATTCTGACCTAAAGTAATAGCAAACACACTTTAAAAAGCACCTAACAAAGGCATTATATCGCTGAAATAATACCCATGTTATGAAAAAAAAATGACCTTATAACAATACTTGTGAAGCCTGTATCGTGTGGTGATTAGCACTAAAGCTCGAGGTGACTGATAGTGAATGGGGTGATGAGTAGCTATAAATACAAAAAATCTAAAATAGACTAATAAAATAATTCAATACAAAATAATTTACATGCCAAATAAAAAATAGCCATAGGTACTGCGCGTTATTCACAAAGGCTAAGAAAAGTATTTTTTACAGGTGCGGCGCTAGCCACCTACTTTTCCTAGCTGTGAATCGATTTATCTTTTATCTCATAGCTCATAGCTCACAGTTTTCGTCATGTACCGATGAGCTTTGAGATTATCTGTTTGCTTGTCTAAATTTATTGATTAGCTGATTGGTTGATGCATCAAAGCTCAAGCTAGCATCAGTGTTGACTAGTTTATCAAGCACCTGATTGCCTAATTCCTTACCTAGTTCCACACCCCACTGATCGAACGAGTTGACACCCCATATAGCACCCTGCACGAAGACTTTATGTTCGTACATAGCAATTAAGGCTCCCAAGGTTTTAGGATCAACTTGGTTAAACAATAACGTGTTACTGGGTTTGTTACCGGGCATAGTTTTGTGCGTAGCAAGTGATTCAAGCGTAGCATCATCTAAGCCTTTTGAAGCTAAATCAGCCTTACATTCTGCAAAGGTTTTACCTTGCATTAAAGCTTGGGTTTGACCAAAACAGTTGGAAGCTAACATGGCATGATGAGCATCATCTTGCTTAGGGACTTTTAGTGGTAGCATAAAATCAGCGGGCACTAATACCGTACCTTGGTGGATCAGCTGGTGGAACGAATGTTGGCCATTAGTTCCTTCACTACCCCAGATGATAGGTCCTGTAGCATAATCTACTGGAGTATCAGTTCCAGAAATACGCTTACCGTTACTTTCCATATCTAATTGTTGCACATAAGCAGGGAAACCACGTAAGTAGTGATAGTAAGGTAATAATACGTGACTTTGAGCACCAAAAAAATTCACGTACCAAACGCCTAGTAACGCTAAAATCATTGGTAAGTTTTGCTCTATGGGTGCATTTTGAAAATGTTCATCCATTTCAAACGCGCCTTGCAATAATTCACGGTAATTGTCGTAACCTATTGTTAATGCGATAGGTAAGCCAATAGCAGACCATAGCGAATAACGTCCACCTACCCAATCCCACAAAGGAAAAATATTGTCTTCGGCCATGCCAAACTCAGTGGCGGCCTTAACATTTGAAGACACCGCAATAAAATGTTTAGCGATATCTTGTTGTGAACCACCTGCCTCCAAAAACCACGATTTGGCAGTCAAGGTGTTTTGTAAAGTCTCTTGGGTAGTAAATGACTTAGACGACATGACGACTAAAGTTTCTTGGTGATCAACTGTCGCCAATACGTCTTGAATATGGCAACCATCAACGTTTGCTACATAATGCACCGTTACGCCTTCAAACCAGTAAGGTTTAAGAGCTTCTGACATGATTTTAGGGCCAAGGAAAGAACCACCGATACCAATAGCAATAATTTGTCTCAAAGGTTTCCCAGTATAACCCTTGCGCTCACCACTGTGCACGCTGCTAACAAAGTCCTGAATCTTTTGCTGGCAAGCCAGTATTTCTGGCATCACATCTTTGCCGTCGAGTAAGACAGGCTTACCAGAAAAATTGCGTAGCGCAGTATGCAATACAGCCCGTTTTTCGGTGTGATTAATGATTTCACCCGCAAACATTGCCTGGCTCTTTTCGCTTACTTGGCATTCAATGGCAAGTGCTTGTAGTGCTTGCATTACTTCGTCGGTGATCAGATTTTTTGAAAAGTCTAATTCGATACCACAGGCTGCTTGGGTAAAATTTTCAGCACGCTGTGAGTCCGCAGCAAACCAATCACGCATGTGCTGAGTCTTTATTTTTATTGCTAATTTTTCAAGGTTTTGCCACGCAGAAGATGTGGTCAGTGCTGTCATAATATGTTCCCAATATAGAGTTAAAATTAGGTCTGACTTTAAACATAACTAAAAAAAAGCGCCGAACTCGACGCTTTTGTAGTCCTAATTTAGTTTATAGATAACTTCTCAAGACGGTTTCCAATTTAACTTGGTCGGCGGCAAAGTTACGAATACCT
>Ga0222645_100637_pt1 | contig 18637 bp, 15 predicted proteins | sample AntAcemetagen292_FD_179881 | JGI IMG/M metagenome (GOLD analysis project Ga0222645, IMG submission 179881) | Saline water microbial communities from Ace Lake, Antarctica - #292 | ecosystem: Environmental > Aquatic > Non-marine Saline and Alkaline > Saline | place: Antarctica: Ace Lake | collected...
CGTTCCCATGGGTGGAAACATCTGGACCTCCACGAACTATGGAGCAAAATGGAATGAGGTCACCTCGAATGAGGCCGGGGGTACGGGCATAGTTGGCACGAAAAATTGGTGGAGCATCACGTCCTCGGACGACGGCAGCAAACTCGCCGCCGTTGTAAAAGGTGGAAACATCTGGTACTCTTTGGACTATGGAGGCACCTGGATTGAGGTCACAGGCGGGGATACAGGCATAGGTACCACGCAACAATGGTACGGCATCACGTCCTCCAGCGATGGCAGCAAACTCGCCGCCGTGGTCTACCAAGGAAACATCTGGACTTTTGATTCGAACTGCGACGCACCAGCGGAGCCCACCAACGGCGGCGTGGGCAACTGCGGGAGCTCACTGGCGGACGGGGCAACGTGCGCACCCACGTGTAACGACGGATACACCGTATCTGGACCGGCATCATGTACCTTCGGCACTCTAACCGACGCGACATGCTCTCCAAGTCCGTGCGACGCGTCCGCGGAGCCAACGCACGGCGGTGTGGGCACCTGCACGAGCAATCTGGCGAGCGGGTCAACGTGCCAGCCCACGTGTAACGATGGATACACGGTTTCTGGAGCATCTACATGCAGTGCCGGTACTGTAACCGCCGCGACATGCTCTGCGAGCGCATGTACTGCCTCTACGAACTCGAGCGATGACGGAAGCGACGGCACCTTTCACTGCATCAACGGCGGGACTGTTGGGGGGACAACGGGGCGTGTACGTGCACGATATGCAACGCCGGATACAGTGGTACCGGTTGTGTACGTGCACGACTTGCGACGCCGGATACAGTGGTACCAGTTGCCAGACTGCAGACGCCTGTACCGCCTCCTCAACCTCGAACAAGGACGGGAGCGACGGCGTTTTCTATTGCATCAACAGCGGGACTGCCGGTGGTACAACTGGCTCTTGCACGTGCACCTCATGCGACGCCGGATACAGTGGTACCAGTTGCCAGACTGCAGACGCATGTACAGCCTCCTCAACCTCGAGCAAGGACGGGAGCGACGGCGTTTTCTACTGCATAAATTCCGGCACTGCTGGGGGGACAACGGGGGCGTGCACGTGCACGTCATGCAACGCCGGATATGGTGGTGTGAGCTGTCAGACACTCGGCGCTTGCGGCGCCTCGATAGATTCGAGCGATGACGGGAGTGACGGCACCTTTCACTGCATCAACGGCGGCACTGTTGGGGGGACCACGGGGGGGTGTACGTGCACCTCATGCAACGCCGGATACAGTGGTACCAGTTGCCAGAATGCAGACGCCTGTACCGCCTCCTCGACTTCGAGCAAGGATGGGAGTGACGGCACTTTTCACTGCATCAACGGCGGCACTGTTGGTGGCACCGCTGGGTCGTGCACGTGCTCGTGCGGCGCGGGATACGAGGGTGACGGCTGCGCCGGCGCGAGCGCGTGTACTGCATCCACGGACTCGACAAAGACCGGGAGCGACGGCATTTTTCATTGCGTCAACGGCGGAACCGTTGGCGGCACCACTACGGACTGCACGTGCGGGTCATGCGACGTAGGGTACGAGGGCGCGAACTGCGCGAGCGCGAGCGTTTGCGACGCCGACTTTTTCGTCGAATCAAACGCGTGCGTGGCGCGCCCGTCGGGCGCGCACTCCGACGCGGGCGACGCCGTTGCCGGGCAGAACACGTGGTGTGTGTGCCCTGTGAATCATCACGTGTATAGACACACGTGCGTGTCGTGCCCGGTGGGCACGCGTAACGTGGGGTCAGACGGAACCGCCGTTCGCGACGCCGCGCCCGGCGTGGACACCGCGTGCGCCGCCAAACCGGCGGCGCCCACCACGCCGTCGCCCGTCGCCCAAAACACCACCGCGGCGGCCCGGGCGGTGTTGGGACCGGACACGAAGCGCGGCGGCTTCCACGGCGGCATCGACGCCGTGTCGATTGCAATCGCACTCTGCGCAATCGGCGGCGTGGGGTTGGCGGGCGCGAAAATAGCCAAGCAGCTCCTCGCGCCGAGAGCCTCGAGACGGTCGCGGTACAAACGCGGCGATCGCTCCGAAAGGCAGGCGCTTTTGATTCCGCTGTAGTGTAGTACGTGTGAGGCGCGTGGTTCGCGTCCGCGGGTGGGAGGTAGTGGCGACCGTCGGGCGGTGCCAAAACCCGTGTGATAATCGAGGTAGTCAGTAGTAAAATAATTGGTGTGAGCAGTACGCGCCGGCGTTTCCGTCGTCACGCCGCGCCGGCATCCCTGAGAATTTGAAAGATTGCCTCGTGGCCGTTTTGGGCGGCGATAAACAGCGGCGTCGTGCCGTCATTCACTGCCTTGTTGACGTCTGCACCCAACCCGATCAGCGCCCGCACCACCGTTTCGTTGCCCTCGTGAGCGGCAACGTACAGCGGCGTCGCGCATTCATTACTTGTCTGGTTGACGTCCGCGCCCGCCTCGATCAGCGCCCGCACCACCGTCTCGTGGCCGTTATGAGCGGCAACGCGCAGCGGGGTCACGCCGATATCATTATTGATTGCCTTGTTGACGTCCGCGCCCGCCTCGATCAGCGCCCGCACTATCGCCTCGTGACCGTCTTGGGCGCCGACGTACAGCGGCGTCGTGCCTTCATCATCCGCCTTGTCGACGTCTGCGTCCGCCTCGATCAGCGCCCGCACCACCGCCTCGTGGCCGTGATAAGCGCCGGTGTACAGCGGCGTCACGCCATTCTCCTTCGCCTTGTTGATGTCCGCACCCAACTCGATCAGCGCCCGAAGCACCGCCTCGTGGCCGATTTTAGCGGCGACGTACAGCGGCGTGGCGCCGCTGTACTCATCCACAGTTTTGTTGATGGCTTCGCCCGCCTCGATCAGCGTCCGCACCATCGCCTCGTGACCAATTTCAGCGGCGATGTGCAGCTCTTTCTCGTCATACGGACAGCCATTCGTGTGTGCCCACTGCAGCACTTCGAGATGCCCGCCATGCGCCGCGTTCGCGCACGTCTCCTCGTCCCACGTGCAGTCATTCGCGCGTGCCCACTGCAGCACCTCGAAGTGCCCGCCCAAAGCCGCCGCCGAGCACGTGTCCCGGTCCCACGGCCAGCCATCCGCACGCAACACCTTCAACTCTTCGAGCTGTCCGCTCCTCGCCGCTGCCTGGCAAAGGAGTTCTCGACGCGACAGGCGACCTCCCCGTTGCAGGCGCTGCACCGCGCTTACACATCCACGATTTACGGCGTCAAGCTCGTCAAGCTCCTCAAACAGCAGCCCCGTCGACGCCACCGCATCCCGCATCGCGTGGATCACCGCTGGGAGCCGTGCCAGATCTGCGGGATCGTCGAAATGCTCAGATCTGAGAATGTACGCGGCGACGAGGTGGTCGGGGAGGCGGGGGAAGGCCTCGCCCGCGTTCGCATCGCGTGCGCGCTTTTCGCGCTTTCGCTTGCGCGCGCGAGTTTCCACACCGAGCGTCGCGTCGGAAGACATCGCGGACCGGGTGTCGTGTGCGCGCGCGTCGTTGTGTTTCGTTTTGGCTTCGATTGTGTTTCAAATACCGCGCCTGAAATCCAAGGCTCCAAATTCGGACGTGCGTGTCAACAACATGCAATCTCAGTGGCGCGCGCGCGACCGTTGGTTGACGCCGCGTTCGTCGCGATGGGTGTCTCCGCCGAAGACTACGCGGAGACCCGAATCGGGCCGGTGCGTTTCAAGATGCGGCCGTTTCGGAGGGGCGGCGAGGATGAGGGTCCGGAGCCACCGAAAGCGCGACGCGCGCGACGACCGCGACCCCGGGATTCAAAGCAAGGCGCAAACAGGACGACGTCAAACAACAACTTACTCGCCAAGCTCGCGAAACCCGCGGCCGGGTTCGCGAAGGTTGGTGTTGCGGCGCTCGTCGCGACCGGGAGGTTCTCCCTGACGAGGGTAGGGCCGTGGGTAGGCGTGCTTTGCGTGCGCGTGTTCGCGGATAACAAAGCGTTCCAGGCGCTGTCGTGTGCCACGATCGGCGTAAACGCGGTGCGGGTTCGCGCGGTGTGCAGATCGGTACGTTCCGGGAAAGGCAAAGGCGCCGGCGAGGGAACCGGAGCTTCTTCTTTTTGGAAAGCCGGCCTGCTCGCGAAACACGCGCGCGACGCGACCACCGAGGCTGTTAGTTCTGTTACCTCGACCCTGACCGAGCAGTTTCACGACGCGTCCCATCCCCTGGTGGTGCTTCAGGACAAAGTTCCGTTTCTGTTTCATCCGTTGATAAAACTGGTCGCCGGCCCCACGTTTTTTTACCAAACCACCCCGGTTTTGCTAAAGCTGTTCGCGCCAGGAGTGTTACGCACCCTACGGTTCTACGGCCACCTGCTGCCGGTAATAGCGGGGTACATGAAGACGTTGCTGTTTGAACTCGGGCCGTTCGGTTTCGGGACGAAAAAAAGGACGGACGAAAAAGAAAAACTTACTTCGGAGGCGACGCAGCTGGTTTGGGACAAACGGCACGCCTGGGGCGCCGCAAGGGTGAAAGAGATGCTTCTTGACATGGGCGGTTTTTACCTGAAGGTTGGCCAGGTGTTCGCCACGAAAAGCGACCTGCTCCCGCCGCAGTACATCGCCGCGCTCAGCGCGGTTTTCGACGACTGCCCGCCTGTTGACGGGCGCGTCATCGTGGACATCGTGGAGAAAGACCTCGGCGGTTCCGTGGATTCCCTTTTTTCCAAGTTCGAAACCGAACCAATCGCCACCGCGACAATCGCACAGGTGCACGTCGCGTACCTGAACGATTTTGCGAAAACCAAAGTCGCGGTGAAGGTCCAGGTTCCTGGTTCAAAAAAGTTGATGCAGATGGACATGCGCAACATGTTAGGTACGCCTCGCGCGTTTCCCAAATCCGCCACACTGTTTACTGCCCCTCTTTGACCTGTCGAGTGCACTACGTTCCGTAACACTTACTGGCGTACTGGCAACTGCTACGTACGTCACAAACGCACTGTGTCCGGCCCGATTACGGCACACCCAATCCCCCGTACGACACACCCGGCCGACTCGTTCCCTGACCTTTTTCGTGGCCCAATTCAGCGGTTTCGGAGTTCGCGGACGCGAAGGGCGTGAAGCTTCCGTTCGACCACACCTCGATTTTGAAAGAGTACGGATTGCAGGTTCCCCTTGAGTTTGACTTCAAAAGGGAAGCCTCCATGTTAACGGTGGTGGGCGGGGCGATTTCCACACGGAAAGGGTTGGAGATCGCCACGCCAAAGGTGGTCCCTGGGATGTCGGAAAACCGCGTGCTCACGATGACTTTCGTGGAGGGCGAGAGCTTGGGGGATATCATTCAAAGAAGTTTGCGCGCGGGGGGCGGTTTTGGTGACGGAACAGGTACGGCCTTGCGCGTTTCCCAAATCCGCCACACACTGTTTGCCCATACTCGTACCAGAAGGGTCGTCTTACCTCTGACCTGACTGTTTGTCCATACATCGCGGTGTACAAGACTGACACTTTTCTTTTCCGAAAACAGGTATCGGTGGGAACGGCGGTTCCATGACAAGCGCGGCTGGGTTTACGCAACGCGCCGCGGAGGGCGCACTTACCAAAAGCGGAACGAGAGGTACGGAACTTTCCCACTCGCCTCGTTCTGACCCCTGATCCGCCCGGTTACCCGTTTCCTGTTTACTAGTGATACTGTTACCACCGTAACTGTTACCTTTGCAATCCCGGATATACACATCACGACCGACTGACACTTGTTGCTTTTACTTATCAGTCGACGGAACCGCCCTCATCGCCGCGCTGATCGAATCCTACGGCGTGCAGATATTCACCCTGGGCAAGTTCCACAGCGACCCGCATCCCGGGAACTTACTCGTGGCTCCTGACGGCAAAACCCTGAGCGTGATCGACTTCGGGCAGACCAAGGTTCTGGAGGATAAAACGCGGCTCGGGTTGTGCCGGCTCATCTTGGCGCTCGCCGCGGACCGAAAAGAAGAGACGATTCAATACGCCAAAGCGCTCGGCGTGGAAATCACGGGCGCTGCTGACACTGACCTGACGCAAACCGTGTGCTACGTCCTGTTCGACACGCGCATGGACATCGAAGAAGCGCACGTGTCGCCCCTTGACCATGATTTGCCCCCCGAAATGCGGGTGGTGAAAATCGAAACCATCCCGCAAGACGTGTTCATGTTCATTCGGGTAATAGCGCTGATTCGGGGGATGCTTATTTCCCTGGACACGGATGTGCACGCGCGGACGTTATGGCAGCCCTACGCCATCGCGGCGTTACGCGCGGCTGGGGACAAGGTACGGCCTCGCGCGGTTCCCAAATCATAGACGACTGTTTCAAGCCCCGTTCGTGACTACACGGCTGTCATTAAAAGGAAGTATACTACGTATATCACAAGTGCCCTGTTTGCCCATACAGTAAGACTGAAAACTGACCCTTTTCGTGCACAACGAAAGATCCCGGGGTGGGTGCTGGAGCACGAAGCCGGTTTGACGCACTCGCGGCTGGCGAAATTTTCGTCACCCGGCGCGGCGCAAACGCCGGGTAAAAATTCCGTCCGGTCGCCGGCGTCGCCGAGCGCGAAGACCCCCGGCCCTTCAGGCGCGGTTTCGACTGGCGCGATTTACGAGAAGATGAAGACTTTAGGAACCTGGATGGCGATGCACAACCTGCCGCGGGACAAGAAATCCTTGATGCCGCTCGCGGCGAACGGGCTGATGAGCGTCGAGTTGATCGCCGCGGCGGTTGAGAAGCACGAAACCGAAAAGCTCGCGAAAGGCTTCCGGAAATTCACGGACGACGACCGGGAGCGGTGCCAGAACCTGGCCCGGGCGCAAGCCAGCGGGGCTTCTGGGAGGCTGGACGCCGAAAACTGGGCGAAGGTACGGCCTGTCTGGCTTTCCCAAATCCTGCCTCACGTACGTTCCCACGCAAGACCTGACACTTCTTTTCTTTATTCGTAAGGAAACGCGGCTTGCGGGGCGGGAAGTGCGCGCCGCCGCCGCAGAGGCGACGGAACAGAAAGAACTGGAGGACAAGGCGCGGGCGGCGCAGACTTCTTTGGCGAAGAAATCGGGTCAGAAATCCAACGGTGACACTGACAGCGACGTGGGCAAGATCTCGTTCAAAGCCATGATGGCTTCGTTGCGGTGGGGGCGGCGGGCGCGGAAGGGTCTGGCGGCGGCGGCGGCGGCGGAAAAGGCGCGCGTGCTCGCGGAGAGCGCGAGGGTCGCGAGAATCGCGGAGCGCGAAGCGGCGGAGAAAGCCGCGGCGGAGGCGGCGCGGATGCAAAAAGAAGCAGAGGCGGCGGCGGCTGAGGCGGCGCGACTGCAGCACGCAGCGGACGAGGCGGAGGCGGAAGCGGCGCGCGTGCTTGCGGAGAAGTCCAGGGTGCGCTTGGAGCGGAAAGAGTCTGAGACGACCGCAGCGGATAACGGCGTGGCGCCGCTTTACGTCGCCGCGGGACGCAGCCACCATGATGTGGTGCGCGCGCTTATTCAGGAGGGCGCTGACGTGAACAAAGCCGAGGCTAACGGCGCCACGCCGCTGTTGCTCGCGGCGCAACAAGGCCACGAGGCGGTGATCCGGGTGCTCGTGGAGCTCGGGGCGGATGTCGACAAAGCAAACGACAACAGCGCCACGCCGCTGTTTCTCGCCGCGCAGATGCAACACGAACGCACTGTGCGGTTGCTCGTGGAGCTCGGCGCGGACGTGGACAAGGGAAACGACAGCGGCGCGACCCCGCTGTTCATCGCCGCGCAGGAAGGGCACGAGCCGATGGTGCGCGTGTTGCTGGAGTCGGGCGCGGACGTCGGCGTGGCGTGCGACGACGGCAGGACGCCGATGTCCACCGCATCGCACCGACCGGTGTACACCCACGGCGCGATTTGCCGGCTTCTTAAAGACGCGGAGGCGGCTTCGGCGAAGAAGACCGCGGAGGCGGCTAAAAACCAGAAGGCGGCTGCGAAGAAGAAGGCGGATGACGACGCTAAAAAGAAGAAGGCGGATGAGGCTGCGAAGAAGAAAGCGGATGACGACGCTAAAAAGAAAAAGGCGGATGAAGAGGCTGCGAAGAAGAAGGCGGATGACGAAGCTAAAAGGAAAAAGGCTGATGAAGAGGCTGCGGAGAAGAAGAGCGCTGATGACGAAGCTACGAGGAAGAACGCGGCTGCCGAAGCGGAAAAGCAGAGCGCCGCTGACGAAGCGGAAAAGAAGAGCGCGGCTGCCGAAGCGGCCGAGCCGCACGCGGCGATTTCAGACGACGCGGCGAAAACGGAGGCGTCAGAAGAAGGCAAGGTACACACAACTGGAGACGGCTCAATTCCATCTGCGACGGGTACGGCGGACGCCCAGAAGGAGGTCGCACCGCAAGCCATTCCGGCGGAACAGGCGGACCCAGACCCTGTGTCGTTTCAATTGAAACCCGTCGCGGAACCGGCGGCGAGCGGCGTTGCCGAGATTGACGCTTACGCTTCGAAAAAGACAGACACAGACGACGCGGCGACGACGACTGTTTCACCCACCGCCACCGAACCCATTAAAAAAAAACTGGTGCTCTCGTCCGAAAACACGGCCGGAGAAGCGCCTTCCGTGGCTGGCTCGCCGGACGCGTCGTCGGGAGAGAAGCAGAAAAAAGGCAAGGGCAAGAAGAAGTGATGGTAAAAGTGCTGAGCGGTGAACGAGCGAGAGCGTGAGGCACTTACTTCGTTTTCACAACAAAAGATTATCACCCCGAATTATCTATTCGTCATCTTCCCGCCCCCGCCTCACTCCGGCTCGGCGCACGCGTGCCTTCGCGCGTCGGTAGTCGCGCTTTGCGTTTCTCGTGCGATGGAAACCATCGCAGTTTGGTTCTCCGGTCTGTGCGGCGGCCGGTGCCATCTGTCTCGCGGGCTTTCTCGCGGCCAAGCCGCGAGTAGGATCCAGGCCCGGTACCGAGGGATACGCGCGCGTGACGCAAACAAAAAACAACACGCCGCCGCGGTTACGATACAGCGCGTACACCGCGGACGGAACGCGCGCCGTGATCTTGACCCTCGGTCCGCGTTGGAGAAGAGACACGCGTCGAATAGTGTCACGGATGAGATGCACGAGATGAACGAAAGGATGGTGAAAATGGCGCGAGGCATGGACAAACACGAAAAGAAAAACGACGCCAACCTGGCGCACGCGATGCGACGAGAAGGACGAACAAAGGAGGCGGAATCGGTGGAACACAACGCAAACGCAAAGAAGCACTCGTCGCGACGAAGGCTGTGGGATACCGACACGTGAGGTGACGGAACAGGCGGGGGGGGGGACGCGACCTGGGACGCGATGCGGTGGCTTCCTGATTTAGCAAAACGTTTGTCGACGAAAAAAATTAACAGCGTCAAAAAAAGAAGTGCCTCTCTTCCCGTTTCGTTTCCCGCGGCCTCACAGCCAGAGTCGCGTCGTCGTCTGCAACGCGATGCAGCCCCCGCCGGGGCAACACGGGCAGCCGTCCGGGCCGTATGGGACGCCGCGTGCACCGAACGGTGCGTCATTTGTCGTGGCATTGTATGGGCAAACAGTCAGGCGCGGGGTAGCCGTGCGACGAGATTGAGATTTCCATCTCCTTCGCCGTTCGAGGCGTTCGTTTTCCCGCGGCGCGACGTCGATCGGCGACACCCGTGTCGGCGACGTTTCGTTTTTCCACCACGTCGTCGTCGCGTCGTCGTCGGAAGCGTCGTCGGCACCACAAATGCGCGCCGGTTCCGATACGCGATGGCCTGATCTGACCGAAGCCCTTTCCCACCCATCGCCACACCACTTGATCGGTCTCCACGTGACGCACGAAAATCAAACAGGCTTCGCGCCCGGCGGAGCTCCCCCAGGCGGTGCTCACGAGCGCGGCGGTGCTCCGATGATGCCCACGCATGGGCCGCCCATGCTCGTGGGCGGCCCTCCGGTTGGACCGCCCGGTGGAGTTGCCGTGGCAGGGCCGCCGCGATTGGGCGCACCGGGGGGAGTCCAAGGACAGTACAGAGCGCACCCGGGTGGTCACGGATCTGGGCATTTGCCTCCAAAGCATGCGCCTAACGCCATGGCGCCGCTTAACGCGCAGATGGCGAACATGGGCGTCGGTGGCCCACCGGGGCAAATACACGGTGCTGCCCCGCAGTATAACCGGGGCCCGGCCGGGACGGGAGCCCCCCCTGGTCCCCCAAACGCGGGCGGGCCGCCGATGGGAGGCGCGCCGCAGGCTGGTTTTCCGCAAATGGGAACAGGTCCTCCGCAAATGGGAACAGGTCCTCCGCAAATGGGAGGAGGTCCTCAAATGGGAGGTTTCACGCAGATGGGAGGGCCTCCGCGAATGGGAGGGCCACCTTCACAACTGAGGCCGGGACCCGCGGGTATCGTGCCTCCTCCCATGGCCGGCGCGCCGCGCATGGGCGCGCCCACGGGTGGGGGGCCACCAGCAGGAGGTGGTCCTCCCGTGTTGGGAGGAGGTTTTCCAACGCAACCGGGTCCTGCTATGGGCCAAACGGGTGGACCGCCCCAGACGTACCTCGCACCGCAACAACCCAACGGTGGGTATCCCCCCGCGCAAAACCCGTTGAACCGGTACCCGACCCCGCCAGGTCACAATCAGGGCTTCGCGGGTGGTGCCCCGCATGGGGGGCCGCCGCCGCCGATGGGCGCGCCGATGGCAGGCGCTCCCAACGGATTTGCGGGAGGAGCGCCGATTGGAGGATACCAAGCGGGAGGACCCCAAATGGGTTCGCCCGGCGTCGCGCCGTACCCCGGCGCGCCCACCCCTACTCATCAGTCTGGTGGTCCCTACAACCCCCTCCCCGCGCAATCGCCAAGCTCGTTGCCCAGCACCAGCAATAGCCCGCGCATCGACCCCGCGCAGATCCCGCGGCCGGTGCACGACCCGCACGCGGTGGTTGTTAAGCACGACACGCGGAACGACCGGGGCGGCGCGAACCACCCGCCCGCCGCGTCCACCACGTTTTGCGCCCGCGATTTGGGCAGCGCCAACCCGCGGTACATGCGGTGTACGATGAGCACGATTCCCAACTCGGGGGATTTGTGCACACAAAGTGGGATGCCCCTCACCCTGATGGTCCAGCCCTTGGCGCTGCCGCACCCGGACGAGGCGCCGATCCTGGTGGTGGAACACGCGCAAGGCGTGGGACCGGTGCGGTGCGGCCGATGCAAGGCGTACATGAACGCGTACAACCGGTGGGTGGACCACGGCCGGTTTTGTTGTGTGTTTTGCAACCACACCACGGAGTGCCCGCAGGAGTACATGTGCAATCTGGGGCCTGACGGCCGGCGCGGCGACGCTTCGACACGTCCGGAGCTCCACCTCGGTTCGGTGGAGTACGCCGCCCCCAACGAATACATGGTGCGGCCGCCCATGGCGCCCGCGTTGTTTTTCGTGATAGACGTGAACCCCGTTGCGGTGCAAACCGGGGCCACGACGAGCGCGTGCGAAGCCATCGCCCGGACCCTCGCCGCGATTCCGGAACAGCACAGAACGTTAGTCGGCATCTGCGCCTTCGACGCCGCCGCGCATTTTTTCAAGTTTCCAAGCAACGTCGCGGGGAAAGAAAACGAAACCGCGACGAAATCTTCGCAAACCGTGAAACACCTGGTGGTACCGGACGTGGAAGAGCCGTACTCGCCTCTTCCCACCGGTCTGACGGTGCCGTTGCAGGAGAACATGGAGTCGATCAAGGACGTTTTGGCGAAAATCCCGGAGATGTTCGCCAGCGGACGGCACGGGTTACCGTGTGGCGTCGCCGCGATCAAAGCGTGCGTCGAGGCGCTGAAACCAATCGGGGGTCGAGTCGTAAGCTTCATCGCCACCATGCCATCCGGGGGGTACGGCGCGGTGAAAGGACGGACCGCGATGGGCGGGGCGTACTCGTCGTCGCAAAGCAACACGTCGATTGAAAAGGTGCGTATGGGCCTGGGAACCCAAATCCCGCCGACTGTTTTATCTCGCAGCTGGTGACTGTTCGTCCATACATCGCCCAACACGTGACTGACACTTTTTTTTTACAAAAAAAGGAACCCCTGAAACACGCCGTGCCGTTCGATAAAGTTTACTGCGCGCTCGCCACCGAAGCGGCGGAGTACCAGGTACGTGTTGCAAGTAGACTATTTGCCCATACGGTACACCCATAGACTCAAGACTGACATTTTTCTTGTACAATCGCAGGTGGGCATCGACATGTTCGTGATGCCCAACGGGCACTGCGACGTCGCGTCGCTCGGGCATTTGTGCAGAGTCACCGGCGGCTCTTTATACCGCTACGGCCCGGTGTGGAACACGACCCTCGATTTCGCGCAGCTGCACAACGACCTGCGTTGGAACGTGACGCGGCCGCAGGGGATGGAGGCGGTGATGCGGGTCCGGGCGAGCACCGGCCTCAACGTGAGCGAGTACGGGGGTTTCTTTTGCAAACGGACCCCCACGGACGTGGTGCGTGTTTCCAACCCCCAAACCCGTCCAACTCCGGTTTGTCCATACTCGTCCTGCGAAGGGACGTCTTACCTCTGCCCATACTCGTACCACAAGGGACGGTTATTGCCCCTGACTGTTTACGTAATACCAATCCCGGATATACACGCGGTCCGAGAGACGTTAACCACTTTTCCTTTTACAATCAGGACTTGCCAACCGTTGATTGCGACAAGGCCATTTCCGTGGATTTGCGTTACGAAGACAAACTCACAGATGGGTCCGAGGCGTATTTGCAGTGCGCGCTTCTCTACACCACGGTTTCGGGGCAACGACGCATACGCGTACACACGCTGGCGGTGCCCGTGAGTTCGGTGCTTGGAAACGTTTTCAGGGCGTGCGACTTGGAAACCCAGACGTGTTCCATGATTCGCAAGGCGTGCGGTAAGCTTTTGACCGGCAACTGTTCCCTGCAAGGCGCTAAAGACGCGTCTCTGCGTACCACGGTGGATACCCTGTACGCGTACCGCAAGTTCTGCGCCAGTAATAACTCGACCGGGCAGCTGATTCTTCCGGAAGGGTTGAAAGTGTTGCCGCTGTATTGTTTGGCGATGCACAAAAGCGACGGCCTACGGCTGGACGCGAGCGCGGACGACAGGTAAGTATTTCCCACCCACCACATTCCGCCGACTGATTGCCCATACAAGACTGACATTTATTTTTACAATCTCAGGGCGTTCTGGTTGCTGAAAGGCGTGTCCTCGACCTCGGTCACCGCGGTGCCTTCGATTTACCCGCGTAATTTTCCGGTGCACGACTTGCCAGGCGTCGCGACAGAAGACGGCGGCGGCGGCGGCGTAACCTTCCCGCCGCTGCCCACCACCACCTGGCTCAGCGCCGAAAAACTCGAGCCGCACGGTGTGTACGTGCTGGAGGATGGGAGCGACGTTTTCGTGTGGGTTGGGAAAGAAACGCCGCGTGATATGCTCCAAAACGTGTTCGGGGTGACACACGTTGACCAGATCTCCACGGCGACTAGCGTGTTGCCCAGGTTGGACAACCAGGATTCGCGAAAAATCAACCTCTTCGTGGACGCGATCCGGCGCCAGCGGTGCGTATTTCCCACCCACCACGTGCCGCCTCCCTGATTGCCCATACTCGTACCAGAAGGGACTATTCCCTCTGCCCTGACTATTTGTCCATACATCGCGATATACAAGACTGACATTTATTCTATTTCAATCAGGTCGAGGTACATGAAAACGCGCGTCGTGAAACGCGGCGATCCGTTTGAAAACGCGTTTTACAAGAAACTCATCGAAGACCGGTCACCGTCGGGGATGAGTTACGTGGAGTTCCTTTGTCACGTACACCGGCTGATTCAAAACAAGTTTCAATAGACACAATTTGGGGGAGGGGGGGACGGCGAACGCGAAAACGAGAACGGCGGGCGCGACGTTTCTTTTAAGCACTCCTGTTTCTTTTAAGCACTCCTGTTCATCCGCAGGCTACCCCAGTCACAGTTCATTCGCTTTCGTCACACTTTCGTCAGGGTCGTCAAGACCGTTTTCCACCAATCCCGATTTTCGCCGCTCAACCCTGGTTTCGCCGTTCCCTATCAAGCGAAGATGACAAATATTCGACAATCTCCAGACCTATCAAGCGCGTTTTCAACGGTCAAAATGTCCACGCTTTTGCGTGACACCTCATTTGCTCGTTGCGAACCTGGGTAACTTCGGTTGCCGTCCGACAATGAGTGGCCCTGGCCCCTCCTGGATCGAGCCGCGCCGTACACTGTCTCGCGCACGTGCCCGTCAGGTCGCGCCGTTGGGTACTCGAGACGGATCCGGTGTTGGCGCTCCCGGGACGAGAACTCAACACGGTTGCGTTCGGTCGACGAAGGCGGAACACGTTTGGATTGATTCAACACTCTCGATTCCACACGTTCTCGTCGCGGGACCCGCGCCATGAATCCCTCCATGCTCCGTCTCTACGCCGCCGCGCGTAGGAAACAAAGTCGCTCGCAACGACTGCAGACGAGGTACACGCGATGGTGGTTAGGGTTTGCATTGCGTCCCGTTCTTCCCGACACGGTCTGCGTACTCGACTTGGCAAACTTCGCGGCGAACGCGCACCCGAACGACAATCAATACCCTGGCGCATCGCATCGCACTGCTTTGCATTGCAATCACTGACCAAAAGCAACAACTCATCACTCCACGCACAGAACCCAACTGCTCGTGATCGCGGCCGCGGTGACCACGGTCGCGGTGACGCTGTACTCCGGGGACAACGACCCGGGGAGCTTCACGCGGAGTATGCTGGGTTTGGCCCCACACACCGAGGCGCACGTCACGCGAAAGCTCCTCAGCGCCACGTCCAGCTGCGGCGAAACGCCGGAGTGGGAAAAAAACGGAGGAATCGTCGGGTACTTCGTCGGGGTTTTCTTCATGTTCCTAGGAATAGCCATAGTGTGCGACGACTTCTTCGTCCCCGCTCTGGAAAAGATTTGCGAAGTCTTGCGGCTATCGGACGACGTCGCGGGTGCGACGTTCATGGCGGCCGGGTCCAGCGCTCCCGAGCTAGCCGCGTCCGCGATGTCTTTAATCAACCCGAGCGCGGGAAGCGAAATAGGCGTCGGGACGATTGTCGGCTCCGCGATTTTCAACATCCTAATAATAATAGGCGCCACCGTCATCGCGACTGGCAAAGATTTACAACTGGATTGGAAACCGGTCTCCAGGGATTGTTTCTTTTACGCCGCCGCCATCGCCGGGATCGTCGGAACTTTCGCGGGGGGGCGGGTGGATTGGTGGGAAGGCGCCGTCTACGTCGGCTTCTACCTGACCTACATCGTGCGTGTCGCGCGTTTCCCAAATCCAGCCAGGCACACTGTTTGATGCCCCTCTTCGAGTGCACCACTCCTAACATTTACCAGTACTGGCAACTCTACATACATCACATACGCGCTGTTTGCCCATACAACACATGCATACTCAAGACTCAAGACTGACCCTTTTCCTTCCCAATCCCAGGTCACCATGATGTACAACGTGCGTTTAATGCGGTGGCTCGATTCGTTCGAGCGACGCAAGCGCGTGCAATCGTTCAAAGCGCGGTTGAGCTTCAGGAGCGAACGCGACTTGTCGCGGTTCCGGCAGAGCGAGGATCTGGGCTCTGACACGCCGCACGTCATCCCCGACTCGCCCAACGGGTCGCCGCCAAACGCGGAGCACGACGACGAAAATACCGAAACCAAGAAAGACCCGAAACAGTTGTGGGCGCGGATTCGGGACGACGTCGTGAAGGTTCGCAAAAATAGTTTCGCCGAGATCGTTTTGGCGACCGGGGCGCAGTGGCGGGCGAAGCAGGCGGTGATTGTGGACGGGGGCGGTGAGGTTGGCGGGAGCGGACTCACCGGGGACGGGTCGCTTCACTTCATCACGCCGACGATGACGCTCGGGCACATCCGGGCGTACCGCGCGGAGGCGATCAAAGCCGCGAAGACGCTCGCGGCGCGGGACGCGCGGGCAAACGAACGCGCCGCCGCGATCGCCAAAGCTATTGAGGAAGGAAGCATCGCGGACGACGGCTCGGTCGCGGCGCTGAGCAACGTGGAGTTCGAGACGAACGACGAAAACGACGCGAGTCCGTGGCACGTACCCGCCAACAAAAAAGAGTGGCCCCTCTGGGCGCTTTCGCTCCCGTGGTACGCCGCGTTCCAGCTCACGATTCCCCCGTGCGCCAACCCGCGGTGGGAAAAGTGGTACATCAGCTCCTTCGCCATGTCCATCGTGTGGATCGGGTTCATCACGCACTGGATGGTGGAGTGGTGCGTGCGGATCGGGTGCATTTTGCACATCCCGGCGGTTGTGATGGGCACCACTGTTTTAGCCGCGGGAACGTCTATTCCGGACGCGCTTTCCTCAATCGCCGTGGCCAGGGACGGCCTCGCAGACATGGCCGTGGCGAACGCGGTCGGGTCGAACGTGTTTGACATCTGGCTCGGGTTGGGGTTACCCTGGTTGCTGTACCTGAGTTGGCAAACCCCAAACTACATCCTGGTGAACACGGACGAGTTGATTCCCTCATCAATCATCCTGGCGGGCGTTTTGGTGGTGTACTACGCCTCAATCGCATCAAACGGGTTCAAACTCACCATGCGGATGGGGTACACCTTCATCGCGATCTACGGCGTGTACGTTGTTTACAGCATCGTGCTGGTGTGGCTGCTGGACGTCTACGGCCTGGAAAACGCGAAGAAGTGAGCCCATTGTTTTTGTGTGCGTTTTGTGGATAAACCAAGCTGATTATTGCTAAACATGACGGAACCTACGCTAAGAAATGCGCGGTGAGACACGACGCCAATCTGTCAGTGCGTACTTTTCGTACACCTCGGGTGTCTAAACTCGGCAGACGGGTGTGTTTTCCTGACGTCGACTTTGTCGTCGCCGGCACCGTTTCCGTCGTCATTTGTTTTTTTTCAATGAAGCCGTCCTATTCCGTGATCCGCGTTTGGCGAGCGGCTGAATTTCTTCAAGTACTCCTCCTCGAACCTCCCCAGCTGTTGTTCCGTGAACGTGCCTTTGTACCCGCCCACCTCACCTTTGCGTATGAAAGCAAAGTTGGGGTCGGTCCAACGAACGCTGACGGGTTGGTACTTGTCCAACTCGGTCCTCATGGACTTGAAGGTGCACTTTTCGCAAATGTCGGCAATTTCTTTTTCTGATAACGCGGCGTCGACGTGTTTCGCGATTCGCACCACCGCGCCGCGCAAATCAAGGACACACGCTTCGTAGGTTAGACACAGACAGTTGTCACTGACTAAAGATTCGCCCTTTGCTTTTTCCCACCCCGCCTGGTGGTCGAACCATGACCCGAAGACGATTTCGCCGTCGATCCATTGATCGAAAAATTCGTCCCACTCGCCGCCGTGGAAACCGCCGTCCACAACGGACTGGCTTTTTAAGTGGTGCCAAAACGACACCGCGCAGTCCCGGCCGTCCCTTTGGATGTGGATGATTTTCGGTCGCATTTTGCGTGTCTTACCAGCACCACGAGGGTCGTACACGAAAGGCATCATGTGATACGGCAGGTGCGTGTTGAAGCACCGGCGGCCGTTTAGAAGAGAGTCGTGGTTGTTTTTTACGTGTTGGGACAAACACGATTTCCCTCCTGTTGTCGCGGTATCAGCAGTCATAGTGCCCGTGTCCTCCCCGTCGTGGAGGTCCCAGTGCGCGTCGATTTCGAAAAAAGGCGACACCTGCGAGACGTGCGTGAACTGTCTTTGTTTTTTGTCATCACCAACCCCGGGGCGGGTAAGAATCCGCGCCACGATACCCTGCACCCACGTGGTGCCGGATTTCGGGTAGCTGCAGATGAACACGTCGTCGTGCCGAGCGTGAAAGTTGACGCACGCATCGAGGGTTTTTTGGGAGGTGATGGGGAGCCACCGGCCGTGACGTGGGTGAATCGCGGGTTCCCGTGACGTGTCCGTCATGCGACGCACGTAGAAACCGCACCGACGCGCGCGCGGGCGCGAAGGTGTGAGGAGATGGAGGTGTTGAAGAGCGTCATGATATGTAACTAGCAGGTAAGATTGTGCCGAGTCGGGAAATCGTTTTTTGCGATCCAAATGTGGACGTTGACCAGAACGGGCACATTTCGGTCCGCGCGATGAGCGTCGCGAGCGAGCGCCCTGGCGCCCCCCCCGGGCCGCAGGGCGTACCGATTGGCACGGCGCCCCGGCGGAAGATCCTTGTGCGGAAGATCCGGAAAGAAGGGTCCGTGGCGACCACGGATGAGGGTGGCGGTTTCTCGACTCGTAACTCTTCCGCGCAAAACGGGACGCGCGCGGATTTCGGGCCCCTGGGCGCGACTTTCGGGGACATAGAGGTTCCGTCGCGAAACGCGACAACCGGCACGAGGCCGTTGCCTGGCAGCAGCGCTCCTGGGACACCCCCCGAGTTCGCCACGGAACGTGCGGTCGCCCCGAGGGGGCCAAAACAGGGAACACGGGGGAAACGAGAGGAATGGACGGTACTCGGAGACGTCGGTGCGTCTCGTTTGGTAGAGATCACACATGCGTCGTGGCGAACGCGGTTTCCAAATCCATTCGGCCCGAATCCCTCAGACTGTTTGCGCATACAACAAGTACGAGCCGAGACTGACCCCTTTTTCCAAAAAACAAAAACAGACGAGTACGAGTTCGGTCTCGC
>Ga0222645_100645_pt1 | contig 18555 bp, 17 predicted proteins | sample AntAcemetagen292_FD_179881 | JGI IMG/M metagenome (GOLD analysis project Ga0222645, IMG submission 179881) | Saline water microbial communities from Ace Lake, Antarctica - #292 | ecosystem: Environmental > Aquatic > Non-marine Saline and Alkaline > Saline | place: Antarctica: Ace Lake | collected...
ATTGTTATCGATCATCCTGATACTTTATGTTTCTTCCGTGTCTTTCCCACCGAGATTATATAATGCAAAACAATTAGTGTCGTATTGCAACTTCCATGACAAGCAAATTGCTTGTAATTCCATTTTTTTATTATTTGCAAAGCATAATACAGAATTAACAAATATTTACAACTTTTTTACAATTAAGCTGTCAAAAAGCGAATTCACTTTGAGCTCCTTTTCGAGTTCCTTTTGAAATCTTTCTGAATTATAGAAACGTAACCAGTCGCAATTTTACTTTTAGCTATGAACAAACTTGATTAATGAAGGCCTGCAACGTAGCTGGATATAATTTCGATATCCTTGTCAGTTAATCTTTTAGCCATATCAGCCATCATGCCATTCATAGAGTTATGTCTTTCACCAGAACGAAAAGATTTAAGCTGCGTAGCGATATAAGTTGAATGTTGACCACTTATATCAGGAAAGCCTGACAGACTGCCTCCGTTACCTTTTGGCCCATGACAAGCAATACACGCTGTGATGCCACGTTCTAAGTCTCCTCCGACATAAAGCTTGTTACCTTGTTTTACGTTGTCTTCAGACGTTTCACCTGGCGTTGCTTCTTGGCTTGAAAAATATGCTGATAAATCAAGAATATCTTGTTCTGATAACATAGCCGCCATGCCATTCATTATCGCATTATTTCGTCCTTCTTTGCCGCCAGTTTGACTGGCCCACTTAAATTCTGTTAGCTGTTTAGCTAAATACTTTGCATGCTGACCAGCAAGTTTAGGATTCATAGGTATTGCACTATTTCCATCAACACCATGGCATGCACCACAGGTAACAGATTTAGCTTTACCATCTTCAATATTTCCTTGTGCAACGACACTCGCATTAAAACCCAAAAACAAACAGACTAGCAGACCTATATTTTTCATCTTTATCTCATTAAGCATTAATTAGCCGACCATTCTTAAAACATTGAGTGAGTATTTTACACATTTACAGCGCCAGTAAAATAAATTCATTAGATAACTTGTTATTTATCTAATTTTAAAGTGCGCATTCATTTAGCCTTTCCCTGATATAATATCAGAATGTAAAAAAAATATTAGTTTTGTAGCGTATTCAGGAGTGAATGTGAGTCATTATAGTCAAGCAAAGTTTAGTATCAGTGCCCCTGATATTACGCACCTAGGACCTGATGAAGGAATTGAAATCGCCTTTGCAGGCCGTTCTAACGCGGGGAAGTCGAGTGCATTAAACAAATTAACTCGGCAAAAAGGGTTAGCTAGAACCAGTAAAACCCCAGGCCGTACACAATTAATTAATGTGTTTCAATTAGATGAGGGGCGTAGGTTGATAGATTTACCAGGCTACGGGTATGCAAAAGTGCCAATAGCCATCAAAAAGAAATGGCAGAGATCTCTAGGGGAATATTTACAAAAAAGAGAGAGCATTAAAGGTCTAGTAGTATTGATGGATATTCGTCATCCTTTTAAAGATTTAGACCAAGATTTAATTCACTGGGCGGTAGCAGCGGACTTGCCTGTGCTTGCACTATTGACCAAGGCGGATAAGTTTAAATCTGGCAAGCGTAAAAATCAGTTAATGATTGCACGAGAAGCAGCGCTAGCTTTTTGTGGGGATGTAGCAGTTGATGTTTTTTCTTCACTAAGTGGCCTTGGATTAGAAAACTTAGAACATAAGCTTGATAGCTGGTACGGTTATGAAAAGAAGACTGATTAATATGCAAAGAAGCTCTGGGGAGCTTGTTGAGGATGTCAATCAGGAAAATTTATGTGTGTAAGGACATAAATTGCTAATTAACTAAAAGTAACTGAAATAAGCTAAGGCTTTTTAAAATAAAAAAACCCCATTAAAAAATGGGGTAAAACACACAGAAACACACATGAACTACGACTCAGAGTGTAGTTAAAATATAAAGTTCAAAATAAAATTGTATTATTATTTTCAATGAGCAAACTGAATATTAGTGGGCTTCATCCCAATTTTCTCCAACACCTGCTTCGACAATAAGAGGAACATCAAGCTGCACAGCCTGTTCCATTAACGAAATAATCTCGTTTCTATATTCAGTTAACCTATATTGTTTAATTTCAAAAACCAATTCGTCATGTACCTGCATGATCATACGTACATCGTCAACAGGCAGAGTTTCAATCCACTGAGCAACTTTTAGCATCGCTTTTTTAATAATGTCTGCAGCAGTACCTTGCATCGGTGCATTTATTGCGGCGCGTTCTGCACCTTTTCGACGCAGACCGTTAGTGGCATTGATTTCAGGCAAATATAGGCGTCTTCCGAAAACAGTCGAAACATAACCCTTCTCACTAGCAATTTGCCGTGTGCTTTCCATATAAGTTAACACCGATGGGTAACGCTCAAAATACAGATCCATAAATTTTTGCGCATCATGTCGAGAAATATTTAGCTGTTTAGATAAGCCAAACGCAGACATACCGTAGATCAGGCCAAAGTTGATGGCTTTAGCATTTCTTCGTTGTTCGATACTTACGTCTACAACGGGTGTATCAAAAACTTCTGAAGCTGTCGCTGTATGAATATCTTGGCCATTTTCAAAAGCTTTTAATAAACCTTTATCACCTGATAAATGCGCCATTATCCGTAACTCAATTTGTGAATAATCTGCTGCGACAATTTTATAGCCTTCTCTAGGAATAAATGCCTGCCTAACACGTCGCCCTTCTTCAGTCCTAATAGGAATGTTTTGTAAATTAGGATCGGTAGAAGATAACCGACCTGTAGCTGTAATAGCTTGATGGTAAGATGTATGAACTCGACCTGTACGAGCATTGATCATTTTGGGTAGTTTATCGGTGTAAGTATTTTTTAGCTTACTTAAACCTCTGTATTCCATTAAGAGTTTAGGTAGCGGGTAGTTGATAGCTAATTCTTGTAAAACTTCTTCAGCAGTGGATGGTGCACCTTTAGGTGTTTTTTTCAAAACAGGTAAGTTCATTTTTTTGTAGAGAATTTCCTGCAGCTGTTTGGGGGAGCCTAAGTTAAACTCCTCACCCGCTAGCTCATGTACCTCTTTTTCTAGCTCTAGAATACGTACCGCTAAATCCTGACTTTGCTGAGCCAGCTTTTGACTGTCTATAAGTACACCAAATTGTTCCATTTTTGCTAAAACAGGTGATAGTGGTAATTCTATTTCTCTAAATACACTCACCAAGTCCAAATTTTCACTTAGTTTTTGCCAAAGAGTATTGTGCAAGCGAAGAGTTATATCTGCATCTTCGGCCGCATAAGGAGTGGCTTTATCTAGCGGCACCTGATTAAAGGTGATTTGTTTGGCGCCTTTACCTGCAACATCTTCAAAGTGAATTGTTTTTTGCCCTAGGTACATGTCTGCTAAACTATTCATATCGTGACGGGTAGCGACACTGTTGAGCACGTAAGACTCAAGCATTGTATCAAACTCAATACCCTGTAGGTTGATGTCGTAATTAGCTAATACATTTTTGTCATACTTAAGATGCTGTCCAACTTTTTTGACCTTGGGATCTTCCAATATAGGTTTAAGCAACGCTAATACCTGTGCTCGGTCAAGTTGTTCTGGAGCATCTAAATAATCATGTGCAACAGGAAGGTAAGCTGCTTCACCAGCTGTTACACAAAATGACACGCCCACCAATTGTGCTTCCATATAATTTAAGCTGGTTGTTTCAGTATCGAATGCAAACAAATCGGCAGCTTTGAGTTTATTTAGCCATATGTCAAAGTCGGCTTGGGTGAGAATAGTATGGTAATTACTGGGTGCAGATATTAATTCTATTGTCTGATTTGACACCGCATTTTGAGCAACAGAACTCTGTTTTACCTTTTGTTGCGTTTCTGTTAGCAAACGTTTTAGTTCGAACTGGCTACTTAGGGCAATGAGCTTATCAAGATCTATTTCAGTTGGTTTAATGTCTTGTACGTTTTCAGGCAACGCCACATCTAGTTTGATCGTAGCTAATTCATAAGATAAGGGCAAATGACTAAGTGCATTACGTAGATGTTCGCCGACTTTACCTTTTACTTGGTCGGCGTTGGCCATGACTTGTTTGAGTGTGCCATGTTCAGCTAGCCACTTAGCAGCTGTCTTAGGACCACATTTGTCAACACCTGGAATGTTATCGACTTTGTCACCCATTAAAGCTAAATAGTCGATAATTTGATTTGGTTTTACTGCAAACTTCTCTTCTACACCCGCTTCGTCCATTTCGACATTAGTCATGGTATTAATTAGACGGACATGAGGTGTGACGAGCTGCGCCATATCCTTATCACCTGTGGAAATGACGGTTTCGATACCAAGCTTAGACGCCTGATTAGCCAACGTACCAATCACATCATCAGCTTCCACTCCTTCAATAACTAACAAAGGCAGACCCATCGCTTCAATAATTTGGTGTAATGGTGCAATTTGAGTCCTAAGGTCATCTGGCATTGGCGGGCGATTAGCCTTGTATTCAGCATACATATCGTTGCGAAAAGTTTTTCCTTTTGCATCAAACACTACCACTATATTTCCGTTTGGATAATCTTTTTGTAAGCTTTTTATCATGTTTAACACCCCAGTGATTGCACCTGTAGGTTGTCCATAAGAAGTTGATAATGCTTGCAAATAAGGCACGTGATACGCCCTAAATAAGTAAGATGAGCCATCTACTAGTATGAGAGGATTTGAGGGTATTTCTGCTTCAGATGCCATAATGGAAGTCCATATTTATTTTAGAAGATTGAAAATTAAGAGAATGTTGTAAAGTATAGGAATTTAGCATTAATCCAAAGAAAAATCTGTGGATAACTATGTAGATAATGTATTAAGTAGTCAATTTGTAAAATTGTAGAAGAAAATTAAAAACTCTTTAGTAAACAACATCTTATTGATAAAAATAATGGCTTTATAAAGAAGCCTAGTACGATATTATTTTTGTGGATAACGTTTTAGAGATATTTCGAGTACTTTAAAAAAGGCGTGGAAGATACACCTATGTTGAGTACTATAAAAGAACATTTTTAAATTATTTTTAGTTATATTCAATGTTAAACCACAACAAAAAATTATAAGCCTTGATTTACCCATTCTGTAGAGTTGTTAATGCTAAAAATATTTTAAAAATTCTCTATAGCTTAAGTATGTGAACACTTACAAACCTACTTACTTTACTTTTAGGAAACAGAAATTGTTATTCGCTTTTATCAAAAATATTTTTGGTGACAACGATCTTTCTGTTATCTTATTAAGTGAAATTGATGAATATAATAGCGAGTCGCAACACGCAGTGACGTATGTCTACTTTCTTATTTAGACTCTTAAGTTTGCTGCTTAGCAAATAATAATGACAAGAAAAAAAGTTAATCCGATGACTTACCCAAAATTAAAATTTTCACCTCTAAACTTGCCAGTATTGTTACCTCGCAGCACTGTTTTAGGACAAAAATAGGCCATGCAATACCGAACTATCATTCGAATTTTAGGGCTTCTTGTCGCTTTATTCAGTGCCACCATGATCCCCCCAGTTATTGTATCCGTCATATATGAGGATGGCAGCAGTTTGCCATTTTTATCAGCATTTCTTTTGTGCTTAATTACAGGTTTAATTATTTGGTATCCTAATAGAAGTTTCAGATACGATTTAAGGGCTAAGGAAGGGTTTCTTATTGTTGTATTGTTTTGGACTGTTCTCGCAAGTTTTGGTGCACTGCCGTTTCTATTACTAGAACAACCTCAGATGTCCACAACGGACGCATTTTTTGAAGCTTTTTCTGGCTTAACGACAACAGGTGCGACTGTTATTGAGGGCATAGATTATCTACCTAAAGCCATTCAGTTTTATCGCCAGCAATTACAATGGTTGGGTGGAATGGGGATCATTGTGCTTGCTGTGGCAATTCTACCCATATTAGGCGTGGGCGGAATGCAACTATACAGAGCAGAAACGCCAGGCCCAGTTAAAGATTCTAAAATGACACCCAGAATAGCTGATACTGCAAAGCTCCTTTGGTATATCTACCTTTCGCTTACTATTACCTGTACTTTGGCATTTTGGTCAGTAGGCATGAATTGGTTTGATGCCATTTGTCATGCATTTTCTACTATAGCTATTGGGGGCTTCAGTAACTACGACGCCAGCATAGGCCACTTTAATAGTGTAGGAGTGAATCTAGTTTGTGTCGTATTCTTATGGATTGCGGCATTAAATTTTTCTCTACATTACGCTGCAGCCAGCGGTCGTTCTTTAAAAGGGTACTTCTATGATCCTGAGCTAAAAGCCTTCTTCGTGATCCAGATTAGTTTGGTATTAATTTGTTTTACTGTGCTACTTCAATTCAGTTGGTTCACTGATGCTGGAATAGCTTTTGATCAAGCCTTGATCCAATCTGTCTCCATCAGTACAACTGCTGGTTTCACCACCACAGACTTTTCTAATTGGCCTTCTTTTTTGCCCATTATGTTAATTTTTTCAAGCTTTATTGGTGGGTGTGCAGGCTCAACAGGGGGCGGATTAAAAGTTGTCCGCGTATTCTTGTTGTATTTACAAGGCAAGCGAGAAGTCGACCGTTTAATACATCCAAAAGCAGTGTATTCAGTAAAATTAGGGGAAAGAGCGCTACCAGACAGGGTGGTTGAGGCAGTTTGGGGGTTCTTTTCGGCCTATGCCATGATATTTGTTATCATTATGGTTGGTCTTATCGCCACAGGCATGGATGACGTGACAGCTTTTAGCGCTACCGCTGCAACACTTAATAACTTAGGCCCTGGTTTAGGAGAAGTTGCAGCAACTTATGCTGAAGTATCTGATAGCGGTAAATGGCTGTTAATAATAGCAATGCTCTTCGGACGATTAGAAGTCTTCTCGTTGTTAGTGTTACTTTCACCTACCTTCTGGCGTAGCTAAAAAAGACAAAGAGCTAATCAAATTTAGTTAAGTATTCACCGATTAAGTCACTAAGGTTACGTAGAGTTTGTATGCCGTCAGGTAAGAGTGAGCGCAATCATTATTATGAATATTTCTCTTATATTTTGAATACGCTGTAAGACTTTAATGGTGAAATGACGGTCAATACCCTTATCATATTCTCTTGGTCCTTTAATATTTCCACGCTTCGTAAAACATTGAGTATTTAAAGTATCAGTCAAAATTTCCAGAATTGAGGTGCGCCTTTGGCTTTATAATTTAAACAACAAGTAATAAAAATATTTGAATAACTAATCCCGATAATTATCCAAAAAAGAAGGCACTAGGTTGAAATAATTTTTCTACGTGGCTGACAAACTTCTTATCCACCAGAAAAAGAATAACGTGATCGTTGGCCTCAATTCTTGTGTCGCCATGAGCAATGATTACTTCATCACTTCTTACGATGGCGCCTATAGTGGTACCCGGTGGAAGTTTTATCTCACGTATTTCACGGCCCACTACCTTAGATGTGCTTCGATCTCCATGGGCAATGGCTTCAATGGCCTCTGCAGCCCCTCTTCTAAGTGAGTAAACATTAACAATATCTCCTCGTCTTATATGAGTCAGCAGTGCCGATATGGTGGCCTGTTGTGGTGAGAAGGCAATATCAATCTCCCCACCTTGTACTAAATCCACATAGGCTCCACGTTGAATCAGCACCATGGCTTTTTTAGCACCAAGACGTTTAGCCAACATGGCTGACATAATATTGGCTTCGTCGTCATTGGTGACGGCAATAAAAGCGTCAACTTGTTCAACATTTTCTTCAGTTAATAACTCATGGTCTGAAGCATCACCCGCAAAAACGATGGTTTTATCTAAGTGTGCAGACAGGTATTTAGCTCTTTGAGGGTCGAACTCAATTAATTTTACATTGTGATTGTGTTCAAGCAATTTGGCCAATCCAGCACCAATTAAGCCTCCACCTGCGATCATGATGCGTTTATAACTTGATTCTAGTTTTTGTAGTTCACTCATGACCGCACGAATATGCTTTGTGGCCGCGATGAAGAATACTTCGTCGTCAGCTTCAATAATGGTTGTCCCAAGTGGGCGAATAGGCTTGCCTCTTCGGTAAATTGCGGCAACACGAGTTTCTACATTAGGAATGTGCTCTTTGAGAGTAGAAAGTGCATGTCCTACTAATAAACCACCATAATAAGCTTTAACTGCTACTAAGCTGGCTTTACCATCCGCAAATTCAACAACTTGTAATGCTCCTGGATAATCTATCAAGCGTTTTATCGCACTGGTAACTAGCTGTTCAGGAGCTATGAGGTGGTCAACGGGGACATCTTGATGTTTAAATAACTGTTCTTGATAAATAATATATTGTTCAGAACGAACGCGGGCTATTTTAGTCGGTGTCTTAAATAGACTGTAAGCAACCTGACATGCCATCATGTTGCTTTCATCGCTGTTAGTTACTGCAATCAACATGTCGGCATCTTCTGCCCCTGCTTTTTTTAGAACGTCGGGGTGCGAACCTATACCTGCTACAACTTGTAAATCTAATCTATCTTGTAAATGTCTTAGAGTATCTGGATCTGAATCAATAACGGTAATTTCATTTCTTTCACCAACCAAATTTTCAGCTAAGGTTGCACCAACTTGGCCTGCACCAAGGATAATTATCTTCATGAATGGACTTTAAACCTTGTCAATATTAGTACGATTTTAGCAGTCTGGCATAATAGAAACCATCCATTTGTTGATTTCCTGGCAAAATCTGTTTACCAGGTTTATCCACAGAATCATTATCAAAAGTATCATCTAAAGACGCGTTAGCGGTACGAGATAAAAAATCTTTTATCTGCAAATGGTTTTCTTCAGGCAAAACAGAGCATGTTGCATAAAGGAGGGTTCCACCTGATTTAATTAAGGGCCATATGGCGTCCAATATTTTCTTTTGTAAGCCAACTAGCACCTCAATATCTTTAGCTTTACGAAGCCACTTTATGTCAGGATGTCGGCGAATGATACCTGTAGCAGAGCAAGGTGCATCAAGCAGTACACGATCAAAAACTTGCCCATCGAACCAATCATCAGGTTTACTGGCATCACCTATTATGATGTCAACATCGTGCCCTAATCGGACTAAGTTTTCTTCTATTTTTGTGGCGCGTCTTGGATCTATTTCTAAAGCAACAATTTTCGTAATATTTGGCTGTAATTCAATGATATGGCATGTCTTACCACCCGGTGCAGCGCAGCAATCTAGAATAGTCTCCCCTTGTTTGGGCTTGAGGTAATGCGCTGCAAATTGCGCCGCTCCATCTTGTACAGCAAACCAACCCAAATCAAAACCAGGTAAGCTAGTTATGTCATGGCCCTTCGATAATATTAAGGCTGCTGGATGTTCAGGTGAATAACTAAATTCTATTTCCGCTCTTTCTAACGCTTCAACAAAATGTGGATGCGAAATCTTACGAGTGTTAACCCTTAGCCAAATTGGAGCTTTTACTTGCATGTTAGCAAGTAACTCAGAGAAGTTATTTTGATATCCAACTTCAAGCTTTTTGTAAAGCCACTTGGGTAAACCCGAAGCTATTTGTTCATTTGGAGATTCTTGCAGAGATATCTCTTCCCTAATAAACGTTCGTAAGATGGCATTGACTAAGCCCTTCATGGCCAAGGTGTTGAGTGGCTGACAAGCGGCGACTGTTTCAGATACAGCAGCATGTTGGCTGACCCGACTAAAAGCTAGCTGATAAAAACCTAACATAATCAAATGTTCTACAACTTTAAAGCGATTTTTTAATGGTTTATCAAGTAACTGTCTAAGCCAAAACTGTAAAATAGGTAAATTACGTAAAACACCGTAAACCATCTCCTGTAGCCACGCTTTATCTTGTTCTTTATGAGGTAGTTGAGCAAGAGGTAAACACTCTCTCGCTGATTGCCCTTCTTCTAATATTTGATGCAGTACCTTAGCGGCATCCGCACGAAGATTGAGATGGTGAGCTTTTGATCGAGTCGTCATAAAGGATAATTCATATAAGTGATGCGCCTACTACAAACCAGTCAGCTCTACCATTTAATATATCAGCAGCTAATACTGGTTTTTTGCCGGGAAGTTGTAGTTTAGTCAGCAATAAACATTCATTACCTGTTGCGACTAAAATACCTTGTTTATCCACTCTAATAATTTGACCTGCAGGGATATCAGAGCTTTCAGTTTTAACCACTTCAGACGCATATATTTTTATATTAATGTTGTTAAGTATAAAAAAAGCAACTGGCCATGGATTAAAAGCACGAATGTTTCTTTCTAGTTGTGCAGCAGATAAACCCCAGTCAATTTGAGCCTCCTCTTTCGAAAGCTTTTTTGCATAACTAGCCAACTGATTATCTTGAATTTCTGGTTGTAATTCACTGAGTTTATTTAAAGTTTTAAGCAGGGCTTGAGGGCCAATTTGTGCAAGTTTTTGATATAAGCTGGCACTAGTCTCCTGTTTACTAATAGCCAGTGTATGCGCAGATAAAATAGCACCTGTATCTAATCCTTCATCCATTTGCATAATAGTTACGCCAGTTTCAGTGTCTCCTGCCCATATTGAGCGTTGGATTGGCGCTGCACCTCGCCATCTAGGTAACAAAGAACCATGTACATTGAGACAGCCTAATTTGGGTGTATTTAATATAGAGGCAGGTAGAATCAAACCATAAGCGACCACTATCATAATATCTGCTTGCAATTCTGCTAAGGCAAGTTGTGCTTCTATTGTTTTTAAAGACTGAGGTTGATAAATGGCAATGGCATGCTTAACAGCCAACTGCTTCACTTCACTAGCTTGTAGTTTTTTACCCCGACCGGCAGGACGGTCTGGTTGGCTGTACACTGCGATCACATCATGTTCAGAGTCTATCAGTGCTTGTAAATGTAACGCTGCAAACTCAGGAGTACCGGCAAAGACTATCTTTAGCGGCTGACTCAATTTTATTTTAGTTTTTAGTTGCAAGTCGGGCTTCTTTTTCTAACTTAGTTTTAATTCTCTGGCGCTTGAGTGGAGATAAATAATCCACAAATAATATGCCTTTTAAATGATCTAACTCATGTTGAATGCAAATAGCCATCAGACCTTCTGCATCCAGAGTAAAAGGTTTACCTGTTCTATCTAGTGCTGTAACTGTGACTTTTTCGGCCCTTTCAACCTGTGCATAATTATTAGGTACGGATAAGCAACCTTCTTCGCTGATAGTTTTACCTTCTCTGTGGGTGATTTCAGGATTGATAAAAACTAGAGGCGTATCTTGATTTTCTGATACGTCCATCACTACTAATCGTTTGTGAATATTGACCTGCGTTGCTGCTAATCCAATACCGTTTTCGTCATGCATAGTATCGAACATATCACTAATTACTGCGGTAATTGATTTATCAACCTCAACGATTTTCTTTGCTACGGTGCGTAATCTTTCATCAGGAAAACGCATTACATCTAATATTGCCATTGTATTATTCAACTATAATGAGTTTTAGACTCAGAATTAAAAAAACAATAGTGACTTTATGCTGTGCTACCAGAGCTCAGCGCCACTATTGGTGTGTATCATTTAGCGTATGCTCAAATAGAATCGGCTATTTAATGCATTTCAACTTGAGCCATTCTAGCTTAAATCGATCCAAAACATAATAGTCACTGCATCGAGGTGTATATAAGAATGATAAGCAAAAAGATTATTGGGCTACCGATACTACTTATGTTGGTATCAGTTCATAGTTTTGCAAACTGTACTTTAATGAAAGACTCAGTTCCTGAAGTTTATAGAGTGAAAAAAAGTGACACTTTGTGGGACACATCTAACGTGTACTTGGACAAACCTCGGCTGTGGCCTAAGTTATGGCGAGCCAACATACATATTACTCATCATCACTCTCTTCGTCCTCATTTTTTACATTTTAACGACAAGCGACATGGAGTTAAAAGTGAAGAAAATAGAACGGTACCCAAGATAGTAAAAGAATCAGCAAAGATTAAAATAAAACTTTCTCCAAAGGGAACTAAATCGTTCAAGAACCCCGAGCCAATTCCAGTATTACCATGGTCAGTTATCAAGCCTTACATTGAAAACGAAATGATTATGTCACAGCAAGTTTATGAGCGTTACCCACATGTTTTAGGTGATCAAGAAGGAGCAGTGCGTTACGCAACTGATAACTTGGTACTTGTAACAGAAGCTCACAGCGGTAAAAAAGACTTGAATATTGTTAGGAAACAAAATGAATTATACGACATGGATGGGAATTTTATCGGTTTGCAAGTACGTTATTTAGCCACAGCTAAGCTATTGGATGCTGCTATAGGAAGACAACAATTGATTAAAATATTACAGGCAAAACTAGAAGTTAAGCGTGGTGATAAAATTATTCCTGCTGTTAAGGACGAGCCATATAAAATTCTGCTTGTGGCTGCAAAAGGTCAAACTGGTTATATTATTGACGATCTAGAGCAACATAATCTACTGGGTAAATATAATGTGGTTGTGCTGGATTTAGGTGATAACCAAGTTTCTGCCGGTATAATAATGGGTATATATAGTCAGGGGCCAAAAATAATTGATGGTAAACATCCCAAGTATGAAGGTGAAGCTGACATGATCCGTCGCGCTTTTAATAAAGGTGATGAAATTACTCAACCTGCATTTAAAGTGGGTGAAGTTGTCGTATTCAAAACTTTCGATACAGCAAGCTATGCGCTTATTACCAAATCAACTAGAGTCATAAAAAGAGGGATGATAGTCGCTAAGCCTTAATCTCTGTAGTGGGTAGCTATTCAGGGAGAAAAATATGCAACAGGGTGTTGATCTAAATGATAACCCAAACAGCGAATTAGAAAACTGGTTAAAGTTAGCTCAGATACCTAATTTTTCAATTGTTAGTTTGAAAAAATTAAAACAAAAGTTTGATGTTGGTTTGCCTGAATTACTCGCCACACCAAAAAATTCACTGCAGGAAATGGGTTTCAGTCATAAACAAATTGAAATAATTATTCATCCTGATATTGATATTATTACTACAAGTTTACAATGGCTTATTTCTGCAAATAACCGTTTTTTACTACATTTCGATCACCCTAGTTACCCAAATTTATTGAAACAGATCTCCAGCCCACCTCCACTAATATACGGCTACGGCGATCCTAAACATTTAGGTAATTATCAAATCGCAATAGTGGGTAGTAGAACTCCGAGCCCACAGGGTAAAGAAAACGCTAAATTTTTTGCTCGCCGTTTAAGTGAATGTGGGTGGACTGTTACTAGTGGCTTAGCACTTGGTATTGATGGGCTGTCCCATCAAGGCGCAATACTGGGTGGCTTTACTACAATAGCGGTATTAGGGACAGCTATTGACAAGATGTACCCACGGCGCCACATACAGCTAGCGCAGCAAATATTACTCAATGACGGAGTGATTATTTCTGAGTTTGCACCGAGTATACCTGGGCGACCAGAATATTTTCCAAGGCGAAACCGAATTATCAGTGGTTTGTCTGTTGGTACTCTTATTGTTGAAGCTGCGATAAAAAGTGGCTCGTTAATTACCGCAAGGTGTGCATTAGAGCAAAACAGAGAGGTATTTGCGTTACCAGGAAATATTCACAACCCGATGTCCGCAGGTTGCCATCACTTGATTCAGCAGGGAGCGAAGCTAGTGACATCCGTAGAAGATATTAATGAGGAGTTTCAACATCTTATTTTACCCACTCTAACCGGTAAAAAAGATATGCCTGAAAAACCCCCGTTACAAAGTTTGGAACCAAACAAATTGTTAGATAGTGTAGATTTTGAAGTAACGCCACTGGATATAGTGGCGCAGCGCAGCGGCATAGAAGTAGCAGACGTAATGTCACGATTATTAGAATATGAATTATGTGGTATAGTAACTGCTGTTCCAGGCGGCTATATTAAATTGGGGAAAAAATAATATGTTCGATATCCTCATGTACTTATTTGAAAACTTTATTCATAACGAAACTGAGATACGGGTCGATCAAGACGAGTTGACAGATGAACTAGTAAGAGCTGGTTTTCACCATGATGAAATATATAAAGCGTTGTCTTGGTTAGAAAAGCTTGCAGCGTTGCAAGATACTGACATTAAGCCTTATTTATCCAAACGCCTCACCTCCTTCGTTACTCGTGTGTATACCCAAGACGAAGAAATGCGTTTGGATGTTGAGTGTCGTGGTTTTCTAATGTTTCTTGAACAGATCAACGTTCTTGATTCCTCTACCCGAGAAATGGTGATTGATCGAGTAATGGAGATTGATTCTAAAGAGTTTTGCCTAGAGGACATGAAGTGGGTAGTGCTAATGGTACTGTTCAATGTACCGGGCAAAGAAAACGCTTACGCTCAGATGGAAGATTTGCTGTTCGAAGAGCCAGAAGGACCCCTTCATTAATTGTTCTTAATTATAAATAGCCAGAGTGTTCCATTAAATGTCTAAGATTGATCACTCTTTATTTTCAACTACTGCGTCAGAGCAAGCATTTGGGCCCTGTCCAAAATGTAGTGCCCAGTTACACGTAAAGCGAGGTAAGTCTGGTGCTTTCATCGGCTGCAGTCATTACCCAGAATGTGATTTTTCAAAATCTCTACATGAATACGAAAATGCTGAGATCAAAATTATCGAAGGCTCTGCTTGTCCATTATGCCAATCAACATTGGTCATTAGAAAAGGTCGCTTTGGCTTATTTATTGGTTGTAGCGATTTTCCTGAATGTGCTTACATTGAGTCAAACTCAAACAGTGAAGACACACAATTAACCTGTCCCTTATGTGAAAAAGGACATATTACCAAGCGTTCAAACAAGTTTGGTAAGTCATTTTATGCGTGCAATAATTATCCAAAATGTAAATACTTATTGAACTTTCCACCTATTGACTATCCTTGTCCACAGTGTCACTGGCCAATTATGCAGCAGAAAAAAGGCAATAAAGAAGTAGAATTATTATGCCCACAAAAAAAATGTCAATGTAAAATTTCTAAACCCGAATAAAAGAGCATAAGATTATTCTTGGCACGGTGCTTTTAAGCGACATGCTTGAGTCAGAAGTTACTAGAAACTGGTAGACTTAAAATTACATGAAACGTCTGTCAATAAAGGCTCGACTCCAGTAGCTAAAACCTACTCACGGTTATCACCCTATGTTGATGGCAAAAAGATATTTTGCATATGTGTACTGAGATTTTTTGTAGCTGGTTGGGTTCATTAAATTGGTTGTTCCCTGCTGCTAAACAATCCTTTAAATGGGTGCCAGATAACAGATAATAGCGATTTGATTGCGATACAGTTAAGCCAGTACCTTTTTGCAAGTCAACTATGCGAGCCATTTGCTAAGTTTTTGGTATTTACTAGTAGTAACGTTACTGGAACAAGACCTGCCACAAATGCTCAACAATTATATCAATAACTCAATAAGGCCTTATTACCAGTAGACGGTGTTTTAGATGGGGCAAATAAACCCAGCCAAATCCGTTACGGTGTTTCTGGTCAAACCATAAGAGGCAATCAGCTAGATGACATCCGATTCAGTCCCAGATATAGAGAAAGTTAAGCAGTATTTACTCAAGCTTCAAGACGTTATCTCCCAAACCTTAGAGCTGGTGGATGGTAAAGGAAGCTTTGTAGAAGATAGTTGGCAACGCGAGTTGGGCGGAGGTGGTCGAACTCGTGTGTTAACAGGTGGTAAATTTATTGAGCAAGCTGGAGTTAACTTTTCTCATGTTTTTGGTGGAAAGCTGCCCGAGTCTGCCACTGCCGCTCGACCCGAACTCGTGGGTAGGAGCTTTCAAGCCGTTGGTGTGTCACTGGTTATTCATCCTCACAACCCTTTTGTACCCACCACTCATGCCAACGTACGTTTTTTTATTGCTGAAAAACTCGGAGAAAAGCCTGTTTGGTGGTTTGGAGGCGGCTTCGATCTCACACCTTTTTACCCATTTCATGAAGATGTAGTGCATTGGCATATGGTGGCCAATAAGCTTTGCCAGCCTTTTGGTGACGACGTATATCCAAAATATAAAAAGTGGTGTGATAATTATTTTTATTTAAAGCATCGAGATGAAACTCGTGGAGTAGGTGGACTATTCTTTGATGATTTAAATAAACAAGGATTTGAAACAAGTTTCAAGTTTATGCAGGCAGTTGGTAATGGATTTTTAGATGCTTATGTACCTATTGTTGAAAAGCGTAAAGACATTCCTTTTAGTCAAAAAGAACGCGATTTTCAACTTTATAGGAGAGGACGTTATGTGGAGTTTAATCTAGTGCACGATAGAGGTACCTTATTTGGATTACAATCAGGGGGACGAACCGAGTCAATATTGATGTCTATGCCGCCACTTGTTCGATGGGAATATTGCTATCAACCAGAGCCAGATAGTAAAGAAGCAGATTTATACACTAACTATCTTCACCCAAGAGAATGGTTGTAATGAGTAAATATACAGTATTTGGTAATCCTATAGCGCAGAGCAAGTCGCCTTCTATCCATCATATGTTTGCCGAACAAGCCGGCTTAACTATCGAATATGGGCGTACTCTTGCAACTAAAGAAAACTTTATTATTACTTTAGAAGACTTTTTTCTCGATGAGGACGCCAAAGGTTGCAACATCACTTCTCCATTTAAGGAGCAAGTAGCAAAGTGGGTCAATAAGTTGTCTGCAGGTGCAAAACTTGCAGGAGCTGTCAATACAGTAATTAAACAAGAAGATGGAACTTTTTTAGGTGACACTACTGATGGTCATGGTTTAGTTCAAGATCTTTTGCGCCAGAATGTGCGAGTTAAAGAAGCTCGTATATTGTTGTTAGGTGCTGGTGGTGGTGCTAGGGGAGCATTACAGTCTATACTAGCTTTAGAGCCGACATTACTGATGGTTGCTAATCGCACAAAGGAAAAAGCTCAGCTGCTAGCTGCACTATTACCACAAGATAATTTTGTTGGCGTAGGGTTTAGCCATTTAGATACGATTCAACAGCCTTTTGACCTTATCATCAATTCTACATCAGCTAGTTTGACGGGGGAGTTACCTTCTGTTGCAGACTCTATTATCAGTTGCAGTGCCAATGTGTATGATATGAGCTATGCCGACAAGCCCACTGTATTTATTCAACATGCGAAAAAGTTAGGAGTAGTAAATACCTTTGATGGATTAGGTATGTTGGTTGGACAGGCGGCAGAAAGTTTTTACTTGTGGACAGGTTACCGACCCGATGTATTACCTGTTATCCATAAACTAAGAAGTAGTTTATGAATCAAGCCGTTCAAGTCTTGGACGGTTGTACTTATATGAGTGCAAAAGAAGCAATTAAGATAGACATCATGCTGTGTGGCCAAATATTGACTTGTTACGTATGCGGAGCGGATGAAGAAGGGTTAACTCACCTTTACAATAATAAGCAGTTTGAAATAGAAGATATGATTGAACGGGAAATTGAACAGGACAAATTAAATTCAGACGGTGAAATATGGCTCACCGCTGAAGACGTTAATGGGTTCTGAAGCCGTCACGGGCTTAATCTAACTTGTCTCCTCTATGTATTCATCTTTAAGTTTTATATAGTTTAGTGCTGATTGTTTTAAAAATACCACCTCACTTTCTTTTAATGGTCTTGCTTGTTGTGCAGGATTACCCTTGTACAAATAACCACTTTTGAGTATTTTATTAGGGGGTACTAGTGTTCCGGCTCCAATAAATACATCATCTTCAACAATTACACCATCCATGATAATAGCTCCCATTCCGACTAGTATTCTGTTTCCTAGAGTACAGCCATGTAGCATACACTTATGACCAACTGTTACATCTGAACCTATAATAAGAGGGTAACCAAGGGAGTTAGCTTCACTTACTCGAGACACATGTAACACGGTGCCATCTTGAATATTAGTTCTGGCGCCTATTTTTATATAATTAACGTCACCTCTTGCAGCAACAAGTGGCCAAATGCTGACGTGTTCAGCACATTCAACATCTCCTATTAATACTGACGATACATCTACATAACAATGTTCTGCTAACTTAGGGGATTTATTTTTATAAGTGCGAATAGGCATACTTGTTCCTAATTAAACCTAGTTAAAGTTGATGTGTTACATCATATCAAAAATAATTATTTCTTCATTACCTTCTTATCACTCACTTATTGCCTTCTTATTTCCTCCCTGTTTCCTCTCTATTTCCTAAAATAGCTATTTAAATGTGCATCTAGTTTGCTTTTTGAGCACTTAAACACTAATTGCAAATTAGGGCTTGCATAGCAATATTATCTATCTATAATGCGCCCTCGCTTCGAAGGAGACGAGTTGGAAACAACAGAGTCACCAATACGGTAAACGTATACTCGAAGCGGGATGTAGCAAGGTTTAATTAAAAAGAATTTTAATTAAACGGTTGACATCACATGGGAACCGCGTATTATTCGCCTCCCGCTTAAGAGGGTCTACGGACAAACACTTAAGCCGCTAACGCAGTTAGCACGCTCTTTAACAATTAGAACAAGACAATCTGTGTGGACACTCACGAAGTGAGCGTTCACCAAAAAAAATTCATGTTTTTATA
>Ga0222645_100646_pt1 | contig 18550 bp, 8 predicted proteins | sample AntAcemetagen292_FD_179881 | JGI IMG/M metagenome (GOLD analysis project Ga0222645, IMG submission 179881) | Saline water microbial communities from Ace Lake, Antarctica - #292 | ecosystem: Environmental > Aquatic > Non-marine Saline and Alkaline > Saline | place: Antarctica: Ace Lake | collected...
GCGCGGCAACTTGAGCATTGCCTATGATATATATCAACTCAATATGCAGCGCCGAACTGAAAGATATGAGTATGCCCTGACTTTGCTAGATAAAGAATTTGACTATGAACTAGCTAACGACAAATTTACCTACGACAGAGAAGAGGCTGCGTGGGCAAAAGATAATAAAGAGTTAGACGAGCTATGGAGACAAAGGGTTAAGTATGACGCGCTTAATTTAAAGCTAGCAGGTAAAGAGTGGCCTAAAATCCAAGAGCTGTTAACAAAACGTTATGAACGTGCGATTAAGCGCTTAACCCAAACTTCCAGTGAAGATGTTTTTCAGACAGTCATGAATTCTTTTGCTCGAAGTATCGAAGCGCATACCAGTTACCTATCCCCGCGCAATGCAGAACGTTTCCAAATGGAAATGAATTTATCTTTTGAAGGCATCGGCGCAGTCCTGCTTAGTGAAGATGATTTTACTACGATCCGTAGTGTTGTACCTGGTGGGCCCGCAGATTTATCCAACAATATTAAACCTGAAGATAAAATAGTTGGTGTGGCCCAAGACAATGACGAATTTGTTGATGTTATCGGCTGGCGCTTAGATGAAGTCGTAGAGCTTATCAAGGGACCAAAAGGCAGTATTGTAAAACTCCAAGTGGTAAAAGGCTCGTCAGAGTCGTCCGTACCAGTCGTAGTAACGTTGACTCGGGATAAGATAAAACTTGAAGACAGAGCCGCTAAATCTGAAGTTTATGTTCCTACAGAAGGTGCCAATAAAGGCCAAAAGTTAGGCGTCATTTCGATACCCTCTTTTTATAACAATTTACATCAAGACGTTAGAAAAGAAATTGAGACCCTAACTGAACAAGGCGTGCGCGGTATTATTGTTGACTTACGTGGCAATGGTGGTGGTTCTTTAACTGAATCCACTCTACTTTCAGGCTTATTCATTGATGAAGGCCCTGTGGTACAAATTCGCGATGGTGCTGGGCGTATTCGTCTTGAAAAAGATGTGGATGGTAAGACTTTTTATGACGGCCCGTTAACTGTATTAGTTGACCGTTACAGCGCATCTGCTTCGGAAATATTTGCAGCGGCCATGCAAGATTATAATCGAGCTCTAATTTTAGGCGAGCAAACCTTTGGTAAAGGTACGGTTCAGCAGCACCGGCCATTAGGTAGAGTTTACGATCTGTATGAGAACCCATTAGGCAGTGTGCAATTTACTATAGCCAAGTTTTACCGAATAAACGGTGGCAGCACTCAGCACAAAGGAGTGATCCCAGATATATTATTTCCTTCCGTTATTGACCACGCTGATTGGGGTGAAAGCCAACAAGAAAATGCGCTTCCCTGGGATAGTATCGCTAGAGCTAACTACACCACTTTTAGTGAAAATAAAAATATCGTTAAAGGCTTAACAGAACTTCACAATCAAAGAGTTAAGAAAGAGTTTAATTATATCTATGAAGATGTCGAACGTTACAAAACTAAGAAAGAAGATAAAACTATTTCTCTAGTGGAAAATGAACGGCTAAAAGAAAAGTCTGAGCTTGAAGAGCGTAACCTGATGCGTATTAATGAACGTCTGGTGCGTCTTGGTCTAGAAAAGGTTAAGAACTTAGATGACTTACCCGAAGAGCTTGAAAAAGTTGACCCGTTCCTAGAAGAAGCGGCGAACATTACTTATGATGTATTGACCATGGGTAAGTACGCTATCAATAGTAGTAAAAATTAACAAAAGGCTGCTAGTTGCAGCCTTTTCTAATTCAAAAATAATAATAAAAATAATAAGGGAACGTCATGGCTGCACGTGGAGAGTTTTCGTCTCGAATGGGATTTGTACTAGCTGCTGCTGGTTCAGCAGTGGGATTAGGCAACATCTGGGGTTTCCCAACTCAAGTTGCTAGTAATGGCGGTGCAGCGTTTGTGCTGGTATATATTGTTTTGGCTTTTTTATTAGCTTACCCAGTTTTGATGGCTGAGTTAATTATAGGCCGTGCGACTCGTTCAAATATGGTGGACGCGTTAGGTAAAATATCAGGCAGTAATATAGGTCGAGCAACAGGTATATGGGGGCTGGTCACCGCTACTCTTATCTTGTCTTTCTATGCCCTTGTTGCTGGTTGGATGCTGTCTCATGTTATACAAACTATCGCTGATCTATTCGGACAAACCGCGCTTTCTACATGGTTAGTCACATCATCAATTACTCGAGATGTCATTTTTTGTGGTTTATTCTTATGCCTGACTGGTGGCATAGTAACCGGGGGTGTTAGTCAGGGTATTGAAAGGTGGTCAGTTCGACTGATGCCTGCTTTGTTTGTGATTATTGCATTACTGATTATCTACGTTTCTACATTAGATGGTGCAAGCGATGGCTGGAAGGCATATTTACTGCCCAATTTCAGCTTAATAATGAATCCTGAAATATTGATCAGTGCCATGGGACAAGCCTTCTTCTCTATGTCATTAGGAGTCGGCACTATGTTGGTATATGGCTCTTATGTCAGCAAAAACGAAAATTTACCCGCCCTTGGTGCTTCTGTTGCATTGGTCGATATTGGTGTGGCTATTTTAGCTGGGATGCTGATTATTCCTGCTATGTACGTGGCATTAAACAATGGTGTAGAAATATTTTCTGCAAGTGGTGAGCTGATCAACGAAGACAGTTTGATATTTATAGTATTGCCGGCTTTATTCGACACTATGGGAACAATTGGGCTGTACATTGCCTGCGTATTTTTCGCTTTGATGCTGATTGCCGCTTTGACGTCATCAATCTCCATGTTGGAAGTACCTGTTTCATACGTTATTGAGAGTAAGGGGTTAACTAGAAAGCGTGCTGTTTGGACCATAACCCTGATCGTCTTTGCTATCAGTTCAACTATTGCCTTTAATATGGCTTCATTATTTGGTTTAGTCATCACCATAACAACAAAATATAGCCAACCTTTGTTAGGACTCGTGTTATGTGTTTTTGCGGGATGGGTGTGGAAACGGGATCAAATTTTAGCTGAGTTAAAACACGGTGACGAACAGGCTGAAAATAGTCTATTTTGGAAAGTATGGCCCTGGTACATACGCTTTGTATGCCCAATAGTGATTGCTGTTATGTTCTATCGTTCGATAACAGGCTAGCACGACTAGATATTAGCACCACTCGATAGGTTATATTAGCCGATAGTTAGTACTGGTCGACAGTTAGTACTAGTCGACAGTTATTACTAATCGAGAGTACCGCCACACAAGCTTAGTTTATTTAACCCCCCTCAGGACTGTAAAACATTATGACAATTGAAAAAACCAAAGTAGAAGCATCATTATCTGATGCACTTATTCCAATTGTAATATTGGTGATTCTGTTAGGCGGCTCAGTTTATCTATTTAAAGATAATTCTTCTTTTGGTCCAAACCAAATTGCTTTATTAATCTCAATGGGAATAGCCGCCATTATTGGCTTAAAAAACGGTTATAGTTGGGATGATATTGAGCAAGGTATCGTTAAGGGTATATCGCGTTCACTAGGCGCTATTCTTATTTTGCTGGCGGTTGGCTCTCTAATTGGAACTTGGATGTTAGCAGGGACAGTGCCCACGCTGATCTACTACGGCCTAGATTTGTTAAACCCCTCAATGTTTTACGCTGCCAGTTGCCTCATTTGTGCCATAGTTGCTATGAGTATTGGAAGTTCCTGGACTACAGCCGCTACAGTCGGTGTGGCACTGATGGGAGTGTCTATTGGTATGGGAATGTCGGAAGCCATCACAGCTGGTGCTATTATCTCAGGTGCTTATTTTGGTGACAAAATATCACCTCTTTCAGAAACAACCAATTTAGCACCTGCCATCGCAGGTACTAATTTATTTGAACATATTCAGTACATGCTATGGACAACAGTACCTAGCATTATCATCACCTTAATTCTTTTCGTACTTATAGGCCTAGGTGCTGACTTGCCTGATTCAGCCAGTGGTATTGAAGAGATGCAAAGCTTACTACAGCAAGAGTTCAATTTGGGTCTGCATATGTTAATACCATTATTGGTATTATTGACTATGGCGATTAAAAAAGTACCTGCATTTCCTGCTGTTTCTATTGGTGCGTTATTAGGCGGTATATGGGCTGCCATATTTCAACCCGACGTGATTGCAAGTTTAGCGGGCGATGGTGTAAGCGCGTTTCGAGGGTCAATTATTGTGGTATGGACGGCATTATTTGATGGTGTGTCTTTTTCAACATCAAGCGACACATTGAATAGTTTGCTAAGCCGCGGTGGTATGTCAAGTATGCTGAATACTATCTGGTTAATTATGTGTGCCATGACATTTGGCGCAGTATTAGAAAGAGTAGGGCTACTTAAAAGAGTAGTGAGTGCATTTTTAAAAGGCGCGACTACCGCAGGGGATATGATCACCCGAACCGTATTAACTTGTATTGGTACTAATATTATTACCGCCGATCAATATATGGCGATAGTGATGCCGGGTAGAATGTATAAAAATGAATTTGAAAAACGCGGACTGCATCAACTCAACTTATCTCGAAGCTTAGAAGACGGTGGCACATTAACTTCGCCTCTTATTCCATGGAATACTTGTGGTGTATATATGCACGGCGTTTTGGCTGTGAACCCGCTAGATTATATTTTTTATACATTCTTTAATTTGATTAACCCTGTCCTAGCCATCATTTATGCTTATTTGGGAATTAAAATTTTACGTATACCTATTCCACAACTTGAGCCTGAACAGGAACAAGAAACATTAGCCACAAAAGTCTGAAAAAGCCTGAATACGTTGACTTGCTGCAGCGTCAGCAAGTTTTGTATGTTCTATTAAATTCTATTTATTTTTGAGGATATGATGTCCACCACCATTTCTGCTGTAAAAAAACGCACTGACTATCAAGCACCTGATTTTTTAATTAATCACGTCGCACTAGAATTTACCTTGGTTGCAACAAAGACAAAAGTGATCTGTGTTTCACAAGTGTCCAGAAACGGACAACACAACAAGCCGCTCGTTTTGGATGGTGAGGATATTAACTTACTGTCGGTGCACATCAATGGTAAAAATGTATCTGATTATCGACAAACAGACAGCACCCTTTCGATTGATACAGACAGTGACTCGTTTGAGTTGCGTATCGAAAACACGATTAACCCAAAAGATAACTCCAGTTTAGAAGGTTTATATCTAGCAGCTGATGCCTATTGCACCCAATGTGAAGCTGAAGGTTTTAGAAAAATCACTTACTTTTTGGATCGACCTGATGTATTGGCCACTTATGATGTCACCGTCATAGCGGATAAGAATAGTTTTCCTTTTTTACTTTCCAATGGTAATAAAGTTGCCTTTGGTGACCTAGACGATGGTATGCATTGGGTGAAATGGTCTGACCCATTTAAAAAGCCTTGTTACTTATTTGCCTTGGTAGCAGGTGATTTTGACCTTTTGCAAGACAGTTTTGTGACTCAGTCAGATAGAACCATTGCCTTAGAATTATTCGTAGATAAAGGCATGCTGGGACGAGGTCAACACGCCCTTGATTCACTTAAAAAAGCCATGGAATGGGACGAAACGGAATTTGGCCTTGAATACGATCTAGATATTTACATGATAGTGGCAGTAGACTTCTTCAACATGGGAGCCATGGAAAATAAGGGGTTAAACGTATTTAATAGTAAATTTGTCTTGGCTGACGCACAAACTGCTACAGATGAAGACTACTTTAATATTGAAGCTGTTATTGCTCACGAGTATTTTCATAATTGGACAGGCAACAGAGTGACGTGCCGTGACTGGTTTCAATTAAGTTTAAAAGAAGGTTTGACTGTTTTTCGTGATCAACAATTTAGTGCCGACATGTCTTCCGCAATTGTTCATCGTATTCAAAACGTCAAAGTTATTCGAGAACGTCAATTCGCCGAAGATGCTAGTGCTATGTCACACCCCATTAGGCCTGATGAAGTCATTGAAATGAATAATTTCTATACTGTCACTGTGTATGACAAAGGCTCGGAAGTGATCAGAATGTTGTTCACTTTATTGGGTAAAATAGGGTTCTTAGCTGGTATTAAACTGTACTTCAAACGATTTGATGGCCAAGCTGTAACCTGTGATGATTTTGTACAAGCGATGCAGGATGCCAACGATAAAGATTTAACGCAGTTTAAGCGTTGGTATAGTCAATCGGGTACCCCAAAACTCGTGGTAACCGACACTTACGACTCAGATTCAAAAACGTACCAAATTACATTTGAACAAAAACATGCCGCTACTTTTGATCAGAACGATAAACAAAATTTAGTGATCCCTGTTCAATTTAGCCTGCTTAATGAGGAACTCGAACCTTTATCCATAGGTGCTAACAACAAAAAACAAATCACCTTAGAATTAAATCAGACTCAGCAGAGTCTCGAGTTTAAAAATATTGATTCAAAACCTATTCCTTCTTTATTGCATGGTTTTACGGCGCCGGTTAAATTGCATTATGCCTACACTCAGCAAGACTTAGCCAAGGTCATGTTGGGCTCACCTGATGAGTTTGCGCGTTGGGATGCAGGTCAAAAATTATTCAGCGATTGTATCCATGATTTAGCCAGTAAAACTGAAAAACAGCAAGCGGCTGCAATCAAGCAAACTGTCGCATTGTTTGCACCTATTATTGCGTCAACAGAGATCTCGCTGGCTTTAAAAGCAGAAATGTTAACTTTGCCAAGCTTTGAAACCTTATTCCAACAGGTTGACTCAGTCGATATCGATGTCTTATACCAGTCACGAAGCCAATTATTAACCGCATTAGCGCAAACATACCGTACCCAGTGGTTGAGTCATTATGGTGCATTTGATAAACAATCTTATGCTTACCAACCAGAGCAAGTTGAACAAAGGAAAATGCGTAATTTGTCGCTGAAATATTTAACGCTTTCAGGACAGCCTAATATCGAGCAATTATTAACACAACAATTTGATAGCGCAGATAACATGACTGACTCATTAGGTGTACTTAGTGCAGCGCAATTAGGTGATTTAGAGTTATTTGAAAAACTGATGTTAGCCTTTGAACAAAAATGGAAAAATGACCCACTAGTATTAGACAAATGGTTTGCATTGCATGCCAATACCAACCGAGCAGACATTCTGGCACGTATCAGCACGTTAATGGGGCACAGCCAATTCACTATCAATAATCCAAATAGAGTCAGAGCATTAATAGGCACCTTTAGCTTTTTTAATGTGGCTGGATTTCATAATATTGATGGCTCTGGGTATAAATTTGTAGCTGATTATCTGATTAAATTGAATGAAGTTAACCCACAAATTGCTGCTCGGATTATTACACCATTAATACAATGGCAAAAGGTCGATAAAACCAGACAACAACTTATGCAACAGCAACTGCTGCGTATTGGTGACACTAAAGGTTTGAGTAAAGATTTATTTGAAAAGATTTCTAAAAGTCTGCCTTCATCTGACCGAGTATAAATCAAAAATAAACAAAAATGCAGATCTACTATTTCACCTTGTCGCTCAAATACGAGCTATGTGAGCGACTTTATTTACCCGGCATTAATACGGTTGTTATGACGGCTGAAAACGGTAAACGTATTCAGCTGCCAGTCCACAACTTACGACCTCATGTTAATCCAATTGGTATTAAAGGCAGGTTTAGATTAATTATTGATGAAAACAATAAGATAAAAAGTTTTGAGAAAATGCTGTAAATAAGCACAGATATATACAACCAAAATACTCATACGGAACGATTTAAATGTCGTCATTAATAGCTAAATAATGACCTCAACCTTTCTTATTTAGGTATCGAATAAGCGGGTGTAACGGGGAGTGCTACTGCTAAAAAATATTCAGATAATTTTTAAGTCAGTTCCTAAACAGGCCTTTAAGTAAGCTCTTAAATAAGTTTTCAAATAAGTTTTCAAATAAGTTCTCAAATAGCTTCTCAGATAGGTTTTCAAGTAAGTTTTCAAGTAAGTCCTCAAACAAGTTCTAGAATAAATTTGTGTCTGATACGACTAGGCTTTTTTTAAATCATAAGGGAGGCATTTTTCAAGTGGTACTAGGGTATTGAGCATCACCTATCAGACTCTGAAATAAAAATTTTAGGTAGATAGGTATTAATTTCTAATAAAATAATTTGCATAAATATTTAGTTAAACCCCCTTTAAAACGCTTTTCTCTGGCTGTTTTATGCTTCGAATTTGCATAGCTATGAAATTTGTTAAAATTTAGTAAATATAACGCTTTTATTGCGTGATAATTTTAGCGAGAATAAGCCATAAAGCGTAAAAACTGTATATATCTCAGTCTTTTGTCTAACCCAGTCATACTAACATCTAAACATTAGTGTACTTTGCATTGACAATTTTCCTACTACTAACAAGTTATAAAAGAATGGGTAAAAACATGACGGTTGCAGATAACCAACATTCAGTTCTACTTGAAAATGTCTACAAATTAATTGATAAAAAGGTCGCCCCTGACCAAGTTGAACAAATTACAAGCTTTTCAAAAGTACTCTTTAAAAATATTGCGAATGATGATCTAGATAATAGAAGCGACGATAACCTTTACGGCGCAACTTTAAGTTTGTGGAATCAGTTTGTAGATTATCAGGGGGATGCACCTTTTATCCGCGCGTTTAATCCCGCGATAAGTAAACATGGATGGCAATCAACTCACACTATTGTAGAAATTATCGTTAACGATATGCCATTTTTAGTGGACTCAGTACGCATGGCGCTCAATAGAATGGGTATAACAGCACACTTGCTATTACATTGCCCTATCGGCCTTGAGCGTGATGAACAACATAAGTTTGTTTCTTTTGAAGATAATACTAATGATAAAAAAGAAGTATTGAGACAGACTGTTTTTTTAATTGAAGTAGACAGACAAACTTCAAAACTAGCTTTAGAACAACTCACGAACGAACTGATGTCAGTAGTTAACGATGTGTCAATAACGGTGCAAGATTGGCAGCTGATGCGCGCAAGGTTAAGGAGTATTATTGAGGACTTTAAAACCAGTAAATCCCCGATTTCAGCTGAACAAAAGCATCAAACCGAAAATTTTTTAGCTTGGCTGAATAACCATAATTTCACGTTAATGGGCTACCGCTCTTACAGTGCAAAAGGTATTAAGGGCGATTACCGTTGGGTAGCTGAGAATGATAGTAGTCTAGGTCTGATGAAAAATTCAAAGACCGACCGAGACAGAGTTCTGTCGAATATACCGGCCTCTGCTAGAGAAGAAGCGCTAAGTAAAAACCCGTTAATGTTAACAAAAACCAATTCACGTTCTAGAGTGCACCGTCCTGCTTATTTAGATTACGTTGGTATCAAACGTTTCGACGATGCAGGTATGGTGATCGGGGAAGACCGGTTTATTGGCTTGTATTCAGCTTCATTTTATAACAGTAGTGCGACCCAATTACCTGTACTGCAAGAAAAAATTAATGCTATATCAAAACTATCTGGTTTTGACCCAGGCTCACATGGCCATAAAGCTTTTCTTAATATTATTGAAACTTATCCCCGAGATGAACTACTACAAGGCAGTGTAAAAGAGCTTGCACAAATTGTTCTGGGTATTTTTCAAATGCAAGAACGTGGTATTTCTAGACTATTTGCTCGCAGAGATGTGTTTGGCCGTTTTGTGTCATGTATGGTGTTTGTACCCAGAGAGCGCTACAACACGCAGTTACGAAAAGATACACAAACACTGCTTAAAAAGTCTTTTGCTAGTGATGAAGACGTCGAATTCACCACTTATTTTTCAGAATCTGTCTATGCGAGAACGCATTATATTGTCAGAGTGAAAAACAATAATGCGGAATATAATGTGAAGGATATTGAGAAAAACATCATAGAATTAAATAAAAGCTGGGATGACAGGTTAGTCAGTACTATTCGTTCTAATCATGGCGAGGCAAAAGGTAAAAGACTTGAACAAAAGTATGTCAATGCGTTCCCTAGCAGTTACAAAGAATACAATTTACCCAGTGCTGCTTTAGTTGATATTGAGAAGCTTGAATTACTCAATACCGAACATACGTTGGACATGCTGTTCTATCGACCTCAAGAAGAAGGGCCTGAAAGTAAAGCCGTTAGATTAAAGTTATTTCATGGCAATGAACCCATACATTTGTCTGCTGTGTTACCTATGCTTGAGAACTTTGGTTTACGCGTAATAGATGAGAGTCCTTTTAAGATAAGTCCCAATCAAGAACAGGTTAACTGGATCATGGATTTCTCCATGTTACACAATACCAGTAACGATATGGATATGGGCCAAGCCCAGACACTTTTCCAAACTGCTTTTTCAGAAGTATGGTACAACGCTTTAGAAGATGATCCTTTTAACCGTTTAGTACTTGGCGCCGGATTAACAGGACGCAATGTCACTATTTTACGTTCGTATGCTAAATATATGCGTCAAATTGGTACATCATTTAGTCGCGATTACATTGCAAATACCTTGGCCAACTATCCAAAAATTGCTACTTCGCTGGTCCAATTATTTCATCAAAAGTTTGATCCTAGAACTAAGCGTAGTAGCAAAGTTGAAGAAGCTATGCTGGTCACTATAAAAGAACAATTAGAGAACGTCTCTAATTTAGACGACGATAGGATCATTTGCCGTTATCTAGACTTAATCCTAGCTACACTGCGTACTAACTTTTATCAAAAGGATGAGTTAGGTAATCAAAAACCTTACGTGTCGTATAAAATGTTGCCTGAGCTTATTTCTGATATGCCGTTACCTAGGCCCAAGTTTGAAATTTTTGTGTATTCACCTCGAGTAGAGGGTGTGCATTTAAGGGGTGGCAAAGTAGCACGTGGTGGTTTACGTTGGTCAGACAGACAAGAAGACTTTAGAACAGAAATTTTAGGACTAGTGAAAGCGCAACAAGTTAAAAATACTGTGATTGTGCCAGTAGGAGCCAAAGGTGGATTTGTTTGTAAAAACTTACCCATGGATCAAGGCCGCGAAGCGTTTCAAAAAGAAGGGCAAGAGTGTTATAAAATATTTATCCGAAGCTTACTGGATATCACTGATAACATAGTTGAAGGTAAGGTCGTTCATCCTAAAGATGTTGTCAGGTTGGATGAAGATGACGCATATTTAGTTGTTGCTGCAGATAAAGGCACAGCAACTTTTTCTGACATCGCAAATGGTATTTCAGATGAATTTAATTTTTGGTTAGGGGATGCGTTTGCCTCAGGTGGCAGTATCGGTTATGACCACAAAAAAATGGGTATTACTGCAAAAGGTGCATGGGAATCTGTTAAACGTCATTTCAGAGAAATGGACAAAGATTGTCAAACTACTGATTTCACTTGTGTCGCAATTGGTGACATGGCGGGAGACGTTTTTGGTAACGGCATGTTGTTATCCACTCACACCAAGTTAATCTGTGCTTTTAATCACTTACACATCTTTTTTGACCCTTGCCCAAACATCGATACCACCTATAAAGAAAGGCAACGATTGTTCGCAAACCCTTCGCTAAGTTGGGATGATTACGATAGGAAACTCATTTCCAAAGGGGGGGGCATATTTAGCCGCTCGTCTAAGTCTATCAAGTTGACTGCAGAAATGAAGAAATGGCTGGGGACTAAGCAACAAAACATGACACCGAATGAACTTATTCATAATGTTTTGAAAATGCCCGTTGATTTACTTTGGAACGGAGGTATTGGTACTTACGTTAAAAGTACCAAAGAAACTCACACTCAAGTAGGTGATAGAGCCAATGATGATGTGAGGGTTAATGGTAGCCAGCTGCAGGCAAAGATAATTGGTGAAGGGGGAAACCTTGGCGCTACTCAGCTAGGCCGAATAGAGTTTGCTTTAAAAGGCGGTAAAGTTAACACTGATTTTATCGATAATGTAGGCGGTGTTGATTGTTCAGATAATGAAGTTAATATTAAAATTTTATTAAATTCCCTAGTCAATGCTGGTGATTTAACGATTAAACAGCGTAACAACATATTGTACGAAATGACTGAAGAAGTGGGTGATTTAGTCATTCAAGATTGTTATCGTCAGGCAGAGTCAATATCTATATCCGAGTTAGGTGGTGTCAATCAGCTTAGAGAACAGTTGCGCTTTATTCATGGTTTAGAGCGCGAAGGTTATTTAAACAGAGAACTGGAGTTTATTCCTGGCGATGATGAAATTTCTGAACGACTAGCTAAATCTTCTGGCCTAACTAGGCCTGAGTTATCAGTATTGATAGCCTATGGAAAAATAGTTATGAAACAGAAATTCAATATTGCTGCTATTACTGATAACCCCTATCATGGCAAGCTATTGATTGAAGCTTTTCCAAAAAAATTACAGGATAATTTTTCAGCACAAATGCAACATCACCCTCTTAGAAGCGAAATCATCGCTACTAAGCTCACTAATAATATTATTAACGATATGGGTATGAATTATGTTTTTAGGATCCAAGAAGAAACTGGAGCCGGTGTTGATGAAATAGCCACTGCTTATTCTGTGGTAAATGGTATTTTTGGGATGCAAAGTCTATGGACTGAAATTGAGGCCCTAGATAATAAAATATCCTCAGACGTGCAATTACGTATGCTTGACAGTATGCGAAGAACTTTGCGCAGAGCGTCTCGTTGGTATTTACGTCACGGCAGTAAAACACTGAGCATCCAAGATTCGATTGACAGCTTTCGTTCTCCTTTTGATGGTTTATTCGCTAATATTCAAGATTACTTAGTAGAAAGTGAGTACGAGCAACTTGAAAGTGCGAGTCTTGAATTAACTAAGGCTGGTGTGCCAGATCCAATCGCATACAAAGTGTCGTCACTTAGCAATATGTTTCCATGTATGGATCTAGCTCAAATTGCTGAAACTGAGAAGCGTGATATTAAATTAGTATCAAACTTGTACTTTAAGTTGGGTTCAAAACTTGAGTTACATTGGTTTTTATCACAAATAGACAATCAAACTGTGAGTAACCACTGGCAAGCACTGGCACGCGCTTCTTATCGTGAAGAGCTAGACTGGCAACAGCGTTCGATTACTACTGTGTTACTCGCTTCTGATCTTAATAACCAAGATGCAGAATCAATTTTAAATAATTGGATGGAGAATAACCAAGTTCTACTCGATCGCTGGTATCATATGATGTCTGAGTTTAGAACCAGCAGCACACATGAATTTGCTAAGTTTTCAGTCGCTCTTAGGGAGTTAATGTTGCTAAGTATGAACGCTAACAACTGATAATAGAGCCTGTTTACTTAAAGTCTTTATGCTTAACAGTGCCTTGATCCTCGATAATACGCGGCAAGGCTTTTTTATATTGATAGAGAAATTATGTATTCCCTGATCCAAAAGTTTTTGTTCACCCAAGATGCCGAGTGGAGTCATGACTTCACAATTAATTGGCTTAAGCGTACACAGAACAACGTATTAAACTGTTTCTATAAACAAAATTTAGCAGAGAAACCTGTCAAAGCTTTTGGTCTAAGCTTTAAAAACCCAGTAGGATTAGCTGCAGGTTTAGATAAAAACGGTGAATGTATTGACGCATTTGCCGCCATGGGCTTTGGATTTATTGAAATTGGAACAGTGACGCCTAAGCCACAATTAGGTAATGACAAACCAAGAATGTTTCGTTTACCGGCAGGACAAGCCATTATTAACCGTATGGGATTTAATAATAAGGGCGTAGATAACTTAATTGCTAACGTCAAGCAGGCAAAATACACCGGTATTTTAGGTATTAATATTGGTAAAAATAAAGATACCCCAGAGTCTGAGGCTTTGAATGATTATCTAATTTGTCTGCGTAAAGTGTATGATTATGCCAGCTATATTACCGTCAATATTTCCTCGCCCAACACACCAGGATTAAGAAATTTACAACACGGTCAAGTGCTAGATGAGTTATTAATAGGCCTTAAAAGTGAACAGCAATTACTAGAGAATCAATACGCAAAATACGTACCAATCCTAGTGAAGATTGCTCCAGATCTGACAGATCAAGAGATTGTTGATATGTCTAATTCATTGATTAAAGCAGGCATAGACGGTGTTATTGCCACTAATACTACTTTAGATAGAACGGAAGTATTAGGCCAACAACATGCAGCTGAAGCAGGTGGGCTTAGCGGCGCAGTGCTCACTACTAAAAGTCAGCTGTTTACCGAAAAACTCGCTAAAGAAATAGCGGGTAGAATACCTGTTATAGGAGTAGGGGGGATTCACTGTGCACAGACTGCACAAGCAAGGCTCAAAGCGGGTTCAAGTTTGCTGCAAGTTTATTCCTCATTAATCTTTCAAGGCCCAAAAGTAGTCAAGGACATCGTCAATGGCATATGAAGACTATCCACAGCGGTAGCACATTTATATTAAATAAATTTTCATAAAATCGAAAACATATGTTATTTTTTAGGGCGTGCTACTAATAGAGACTGTTTCTTCTTATGCTTCACCCCATGTCAGATTGGTATTGGTTTTCTGAAAATAGTCAACTTATGTTGTCTATGGGTAACGAATGGCAGTGTACAACTGCATATGGTCAAAAACAAATCGCAGATTTGCCCAAGGCTCAGCAGCTATTCAATTTATCTGATACTGAATGCTACTTGCTGTTAGCTGACCACTTAATTGCTAGCGCCATGAGCTTTTCAGAAGCCCAGTTGACACATATATTAATTAACGCAACTGCAGCTATTATGTTTCACAGACCTGTGACCCCTAAAAGTTGGTTTTTAGATGAGATTGAATCTTTTGGGTTTCATCATCGGCTGGCCAGAGTAACCAATAAATTTAACTCAGGTGTGATACTGGTTTTGACCGATGAACGCGCCTTAGTTACCTGTATGCTAATTTCCTCAAAACTATTATTAACTGAAAGTAAAATGTTGAGACAGTTCGATTTAATTAAGGTGGCAAAGAACCGTCTGGAGCCTTTGTTGCTAGAAACAAGCTCTCAACTCACTGCATGATTTATTTTAACTTGTAAAGTCAATATCAAGGTTTACCTTGCGTAAGATTAAAACTTCAAGAAAAAAATTCTAACATTAAACATTCGCTGCTTTTAAATACCGATTAAACATGCGCTTAGTCAGTATTTACCGTATGATCGTGACCGTTTTAAACCATGAGTATCTTGAGCCGCACTATGAGTTTATGTATGGAGTCCACGTATGTCGTCCGAAACTAATTTCGAATTTTTAATCACTACGTCTAAGGGCTTAGACGGAATGCTATTAGACGAAATAGCCCAGATATGCCCAGACGTGGCATTAAAATCAAAACCTGGACAAGTACTGTTCAGCGGCGAACTTGCCGATGCTTATAAAGTGTGTATCTGGTCACGTCTGGCAAACCGCGTTTTGGTTAAGCTTGCTGAAGGTGAAGTTAACACCGCGGATGACGTTTACAAAGTCACTGATCAAGCAAACTGGCCAACACATTTTGGTGTAAATGATACCTTTATGGTGGACTTCACCGGGACTAATCAAAGTATCAACAACACTCAGTTCGGTGGGTTAAGAGTGAAGGATGCCATTGTTGACCAATTTTCAACCTTTTTCGACGAGCGTCCTTCGGTCAGTAAAATATTACCAAACATTAGAATTCAAGCCCGTATGTGGCGCAGCATTTTAGGTATTTATATTGACCTATCTGGTCAAAGTTTACATCAAAGACACTACCGTACTAAAACAGGTATAGCGCCAGTAAAAGAACATCTAGCCAGTGCTATGCTGATCAGAAGCGGTTGGCCAAAGAATATGCAAGCGCCATTAATCGACCCTATGTGTGGTGCAGGTACTATTGCGATTGAAGCGGCGATGATGGCTGCCAACATAGCGCCCGGCTTAAAGCGAGAGTCCTGGGGATTTGACGCATGGAAAGAACATGACCGGTCTAGCTGGGACACCTTAATTAAAGAAGCAGAACAAGCTAGGCGACCTCATATTGGTGTTATTTGGGCGAACGATATCGACGCCTCGATCATGTCCGTAGCCAGAGAAAACGCGCAATCAGCCGGTGTTGCAGAATTTATTAAATTTACGCAACAAGACGCATGTCAGTTGCCATTGTCAAATTTACCTAGTGGTTACATGGTCAGTAACCCACCTTATGGCGAAAGATTAAGTGAAACAACGCAACTTATTCCTATTTTTCAGAAATGGGGAAGCTGGTTAAAGCAAGAATTCAAAACATGGAACTTGTCACTATTAACATCTGACCGTAATTTATTACGACAGATGAAGTTAGCGGCTAAAAAAGAATACAAACTAATGAACGGTAAATTGGAATGTTTACTGGTCAATTACGAACTAGACGAAAAAAACTGCCAAGTCAGAGAAAACAAAACAATTAATGATGACTTTGCTAATCGTTTAGGTAAGAACCTAGTTAAAACTAATAAGTGGTTAAAAAGCCAAAATACCAACTGTTACCGAATTTATGACGCTGATTTGCCCGAATACAATGTGGCAGTGGACAGATATGCTGATTATTTAGTCGTGCAAGAATATTCAGCACCTAAAGACGTGCCGGAACAAAAAGCTAAAAGAAGATTACAAGAAGTCATGATGTCACTGCCACAAGCCACAGGTATTGACGCAAATAAGATTATTCTTAAGGTCAGAGAGCAGCAAAAAGGTAAAAACCAGTATCAGAAAGTGTCACAACGCAAAGAAACCGTTGAAGTGTTTGAAAATGGTGCCAAGTTTCAGGTCAATTTATATGATTATCTGGATACAGGCCTGTTCTTAGATCACAGAATGACACGTCAATTATTTCAAAGAAAGTCTAAAGCTAAGGACGTACTGAACTTATTTGCCTATACCGGTAGTTTTTCTGTGCACGCCGCTTTGGGTGGTGCCAAATCTGTCACCACAGTAGATATGTCGAATACTTACATTGATTGGGCTAAAGAAAACTTTAAGATTAATAAGTTAACAGGGGCTTATGAATTTATTCAAGCGGACTGCTTGACGTGGTTAAACCGCCATAATGGTAAATATGACTTAATGTTCATTGATCCTCCGTCTTTTTCCAATTCAAAACGAATGGAAGGCACATGGGATGTACAAAGAGACCACATTGCGCTCATTACAGATGCACTCACTTGTCTCAACCCCGGTGGCGAAATATTGTTTTCAAACAATTTGCGTCAGTTTAAATTAGACGAGGCTGCACTTACTGCATTGGGATTAAGCATCGAAAATATTTCTAAGCAAACTTTACCGGAAGATTTTCAGCGTAATCCTAAAATTCATCACTGTTGGTCTCTGGTTAAACAGTAGAGTGTGTTAAATTGTACACGTTAATATTATACACTGGGCAGGGCTGCAGCTTGTGTGACGAAGCTGCAGCCCTATTTGAAAAAATAGCTGAAAATACCACCTGTACTCTTAAAAAAGTAGACGTGCGAGCTAGCTCAGAGTTGTACCATTTATATGGTGCTCGAATTCCGGTGTTATACCGCGAAGACATACATAGTGAATTGCCTTGGCCATTCGATCTTTTTCAATTAGGTGAGTTTTTACGTTGAGTTTATTGCAGTTAAAAAATGCCAGTATCATTCTTGGCCATCCCCCTTTATTAAATGGTATTGAACTAGTTATTCACCCTGGTGAAAGATTATGTTTAGTTGGCCGCAATGGTTGCGGTAAGTCTACTTTGCTTAAAGTGATTGAAGCAGATATTAAACTAGATGACGGTCAACGTTTGGTAAACAAAGAGGTGAAAATCTCACGTTTACCACAAGATCCACCTGCAAGTGTAGAGTGTAGCTTATTTGATTATGTAGCAGAAGGATTGGCAGAAGTCGGTGAGTATCTAAAAGGATATTTTCATCAAGCTGATCTTATCGCTGAAGATCCATCCGATGCTAATATGGCCAAGTTGGAGTTTTTTCAACAACAACTTGACCACCACAACGGCTGGCAGCTTGAACAGCGTATTCAGCAAGTGCTGACTAAGCTGCAGCTTGATCCTAACCAACAGCTGAGTAATTTGTCTGGTGGTTGGAGAAGAAAAGCGGCATTAGCTAAGGCCATGGCGAGTGAGCCAGATATTCTTCTACTCGATGAGCCGACCAACCACCTTGACATAGATATGATCAAGTGGCTTGAAGATGCCATTATCGGTTATGCCGGTGCCGTAGTCTTCGTTAGTCATGACAGGGCTTTTATCCGTAAAGTCGCCAGTCGTATCATCGATTTGGATCGCGGAAATTTAGTAAGCTATCCCGGTAATTATCAAGCCTACCTAGACCAAAAAGCCCACGATTTAGAGGTTGAAGAAACTCAGAATGCGTTATTTGATAAAAAGCTAAGCATAGAGGAAACGTGGATAAGACAGGGCGTCAAAGCTCGTCGAACTAGAAATGAAGGAAGAGTTCGTGCTCTCAAAGCACTAAGAAATGAACGTTCACAAAGAGCTGACAAGTTAGGCACAGCCAAAGTTAGCGTGAGTGAATCTAAGAGTTCAGGAAAAATTGTTTTCGAAACAGAAGACTTACATTACACCATTGCCGAGAAGCTGATCGT